>Ga0316209_1000370_pt1 | contig 84007 bp, 73 predicted proteins | sample 6monopyrite_MG_FD_204945 | JGI IMG/M metagenome (GOLD analysis project Ga0316209, IMG submission 204945) | Microbial mat bacterial communities from mineral coupon in-situ incubated in ocean water Damariscotta River, Maine, United States -... | ecosystem: Environmental > Aquatic > Marine >... | reverse complement strand
CCAGCCAATACCTCACGGTACTAACCTTGCCCTTCTCCTAGCCTTCGGCTCTGCGAATACCTGGCAAGAGGACTTTCACCTCTCTAGTTTTGTGCCATGCCCGGCACACACGCCTTGCTCAGCGGCAGTTTAAAGTGGCGCGTTTTTGCGAAAGCAAAACAAGTGCCGCTTTAAACTGTCCGCTGGAGCTAATTGTTAGGCATTATTTATATGAAATCTTAACCCATTCTCTAATAAACCAGCCATCATTATTTTTATCTATGCTATCGATACTCTCTAGCTGCTTTAACGCATTTGATAAATCTGATTTTGAAATATTAGGTCGTTCATATTTACCTACAGTTTTATTAACCTCAGCTAGAATTTCTTCTAGTGATTTTTCGACAATTTTTTTATTATTTTTTAATCTATGAAGATTTATTAAAACAACAACTTCAATTTCTGTAATATCAATTTCAACAGTTTTCCATAGGCTACGCCAGAGTAAAATAGCAGCAAATGGTATGGCCCACGGACTGGTATTTACTGAAACGATAGTAAATACTCCTGAGGAAACAGCTTCTAGTAATTTACCAATATTTAGACGAATATTACCAGCTTTAACACTTCTTCCTCCACCTCGACCACTGAAGCTTGATGCCGTAATATAGTGCATGAACACTTCTTCTTTTTCAGGAGGAGTGATATCCACGTAATTATTTAGCAGCAGTGAAGTCGCCTTATCATTTTCAGCGTCTGGAACACCAAATTGTTTAAGCAATATCGATAAGTCATGGCTAATTTGAGTTTTTCTTTTTTCTTGTTTCTCGTAGTCCAAACTCATTATTTAATATTCCTATGAATGTCGTTGCCTAACGTCGCAAATCACCGGCAGTTTAAAGCAGAGCGACGAGGAACGAGGAGCGGCGCTTTAAACTGTCCGAGTGAATTTGCCTTGTTAGGTGATTTACTCATTATCTAAAACATCCATTAGCTGTGCTATATTAAAACTGCAAGGTCGATTAATAAGGAATTTTCTTGCATACCGGTCAAGCAAAGCCTGATCTGGTCGAATGCCGTCTTTAATTTTCTTTCGTATATTTTGCAAATTTTCAGTAGTCTTTTCCATTCCTTGAGAAAAAACATCTGTTAGTAATCGTTCCCGACGATCTTGTGCTGTTTTACCTTTGCAACCTTCTTTGATATATCGAGCTATTACAATAAATAACATTTTTTCACAGTGAAAGTATTTAAATTCGTCTGATAAATACCGACTGTACGCGCCATCAATACTACCTGACTCAAATAATTCCCTGTAAAATAGCGCCATATTTTTCTCAAGAAATCCCGTTTTCACTTCTTGTTCTGGTGCGAGGAGCAAAAAGAATGGGGTGGCTTCGTTTAATTTAATTGGCATTATTGCTCTCAGACCAAAACATGCTGAACCAACAACACACAAGTTATTTCTTGTATGTAAATTTATTTCACGCAATAAAACAGACAAGCGACCCCAAGAACAATATTCGCTGCCATTACTTAAGAGCAACCCTTTATCTTGGTTTCCATGCATGTCTAAATGCAGTAAAGGGCGCATGTTACGATCTCGCGCATGGGCTGCTAATTCTTGTAGTAGTTTTTCTAGTTCTGTGACATTACCAACGTCTATTTTCTGGAAACCAAACCCTATTTGTTGCGATATTGATTCTATATCTTCTGTCATTCGACGGGTTGGACCTTGCTCGCTATCAGGCAAGCTACTAACCCAAATTACTGAATTACATGAAAAGCCACTATCTAGTTGCATGCCTCACCTAACGTCGTTGATAACCGGGAATTTACAGCTTTGTTTGGCTGTGCTAGGCTTTTTTAGCATAGCCAAACAAAGCTGTAAATTATCCGCGTTGATCAACTTTGTTAGCGCCCTCCCCGCGAAAGATTGCAATACCGATGAGCTAACCTTGCATTTTCAGGTATTGTTTTTCCGCCACGCCAATAGTGAATTTCATGATCTAATACTGCATCATCGAACAGCTTAATTTCTTGCTCACATATGCTACAAGTTCGATTCTGATCGAAAAGCTCCTTTTTCAAATTTCTTGAAAAAGTTCTCTGAGTATCATTTTCCTCTGTTGTGGCCATTACTTCTTTTAATCTACGCTGCCATGTATCAAAAACATACGACAACCTAGTTGTTTCACCAGTAGCGCGCCTAACATTATCTACCCAATCTTCATCGGTTGTAATTAGATCAATATATTCTTCATAAATTCTATCTGCATTTCTAGTTATTGAGCCAAGATCGTACTCTGAAAATGAAGGAGCGATAGCTTGAAAAATAGCTGCATTTATTCTTGTTGCCCACTCCCCGACCGTTTTTGATTTTTTTGAATTATTTGCTTTCAACCTAAAAGCTCTATCTCCAAAAACAGATACTGTTGCTTTCATGCAATGATCGAAAACAGAGGCATATTCATCTAGTTTTTGTTCAGATGGATTCCTGTAAGTTTCAAAAAATTCGTTCAAAAACTTCTTTAACCCTTGCTTACATTTTTTATGAGTTCTCTCATAAAAACAAAGAAAACGTAGTATTAGTGCGCGGTCATTCATTCTCTTGCTCAACGTACTTTGATTAACTGAGGATACAAAATTACTGTTAGAAGACAACTCCTTAATCAAATTATTTAAGCTTCCCCTAAAAAGACAGTTTCTTATTTCCATATCATTGAGTTTTGTGCCGCCAGTATTCAGCCTCTCAAAAACTATAAAGTGAATATCTGTATTAGTACCACTAGATAGCTCAAACGATCTAAGCGTCGAATTTCTAAATTTACGTTGCAGAGATTTGTCTAAGTTCTTAAAATTTAGCCCATTCAAATCGGTTAGTAAATCGAGACCAACTAAATTATATTTATTGTCAAGAAAATTGAATATACTTGTGAGCCTCTGTAGGCCGTCTATTACCTCATATTCATCGTTAATTGTTTTCGATAAATACACAACTGGAACAGGAATATTAAGCAAAAACGACTCGATCAACTTTGATGCTTGACGATTATTCCAAACATAATTTCTCTGCCATTCTGGATCGACGATTAAATCACCATCGTCATACCATCTCTTTAATTCAGAGAGGCTTCTATCAGATTTTTCTAAAGAAATATCTTTCTCAAGAGGCGAATTCAAATCCCCCTCATCGAATGAGTCATTTTCTATTTGTTGTTCTGAGGTTTCTTCTGAATTCATCTCGTCCATGTCATCATCCTATTTTATGCGATGGAATTATTTTTAAGCGCTAACGCTATGCTCAGCGGCGTGTTAAAGTGGCGCGACTTTTGCGGTTTTTTGCAAAAGGCGTGACGCTTTAGCACGTCAGCTGGAGCATTTTGTTAGGGCTTTTCATTTAGATGCTTAATTATTAAATCTGCAATTTCATACATTAAATTTGCCTTGCTCCATTCATCAGGAGTAGGCTTTACTGAAAAATGTTTTTCCAAAGCCATATCGACTTCTGTAGCATCATCGCCATCTACATTAAAGTCTTTAATAATATGAGTGCTCTCATTAACCATCTTTTTCTCATCGTCACTAAGAAAACCTATTACATCTATGAAGATAGCAATAACATCTTTTATAACTGATTCACGCCTTAATTTATCATTAGTCATTTGTGCATCCTAATTGTTCTTTTTATACACGCATTGGCCAATACTAATGGCGTCAAACACAGCCAAGCCAACGGCTGCAAATGGTAGTGCCCGACCTATAATCCCAAAAACCCTGGTTGTACCAAATACTCTTTTTGCAGCATTTGCAGATACGGAGCCAGATCGTAGATTTGTTCTGGGGAAAAACTTCAGACCAATATGGCTGGATAGGTTCGTGTATTTGCTTGCACCTCCATGAATACCATATCCCAATTTTATCTTTTTAATAGGAATTGATGCGGTTGCAAATAAACCTGTAGCTGCCGTTAAACCATAGTGTTCTTTTGTACATTCCCATAAATCATCCACTGTTACTCCATCATCCTTAATATCAGCCACAGAAGCTGAATATTTAACTACTTCAAATCCTTTCTCATTATTTGATGGCAAGAATATTGCCCCACCATAATGCCTTGAAATCAAAAGTTCCCATGAAAGTGAATGTACATCAGGGTTGAAATCAGTACAGCAAAAATTTAATTCCCTTATTCCTGAATGAATAGCGCTATATCTATTGGTTTCTCTCATTTTATTCTCCTAATTTGATGATTATTTAGCCCTAACAGTCCAATATACAGAATCACTAATTATGGTGCTATACAGAATCTGTATATTGTATAATTACGAACTTCAGAGAACTGTATAATAAAGCAGCATTTTGTAAAATAAAACCCGCACACACAGAAGGGACGCTAACATACGAACAATAACAAGTCAAAAACGGACAATGCCGCCTATAGATTCCGGGATCAATACATTAAGTTCATTCAAAAACAAGGCGTTAAGGGAAATGCCTGTTGTTGGTATATAAAATGGATAAAGCAGTATACCCAAGCTTACTCTGATCAATAACTGCGCACACATGCACCTGAATTAGCCATCCGGTTTCTGGAAAATGGGGGCAGGAATACCCAGCTGAAAGACTGGAAATTCATTCAAACTATCGATGCTATACAGAAACTGTTCATTATGATTAATGCACCCTGCCTCGATAAAATTGGTTGGGCACATTGGTGATTTTTTGCTCATGCTTTGCCTCAGAGTCACACTACCCTTGCCAGAAAGGTTCCTGCTTCTAGCATGAAAAAAGAGAGGTGCTATAATTTATATTCTGCTGACACACACCACCTTCTAATTTAGGTTGCCTGATCCAACAAACCTTCGTTTGTCCTTTCATCCTGCCATAATAAAACGTGCTTGAAACCAAAGTATGGACGGATAAGCGGCGATCCATATCCAGAAAAAACGATTCAAACCAAACAGGCAGGCATTGGCAAAGTGAAAAATTGCGGCAATGATCAGTGCAATAATCAGGCTGATGTGCGATAACAATAATAACGGAAAAATAAGCTCAAAAATCATTACTCCCCAGGCCATCACAAAAAGCACACGGGGTGATTTCGACCATTGCCGTAAGGATTCACTGGCAGGATAGGTGGAAAACTGAAAAACATCACACAGAGCGCGACCACTTCGCCATTCCGGGTTTATTATTTTGACCCAGCCTGCAAAAAAATACGAAAAAACCAGTTGCAGGGCAAGATAACCAAAGGCCATTTCCTGCCAGCGTTGTGTGGGGGCAATATACACCAGACACAGGCAAAACAGGATTAACAGACTCATACGATCAGAGCCGCCATTGTAGGGGCCTTGAAAACGGCACAACATTGCCAGTCCCAATAAAAATAACAATATTGCAACCCAGGTGGTTTGAAACCCGATCATCAGCAATATCGCTAAAACAAAACGCGGTATAAACAGGCGTCGCTCGTCCGCAAAACGATTGAAATGTTCGATACTCTGCTGGGCAAAGGCAAAGCCCAGTAAAATTTCGGTCAGCCGAACGGCGTCATCGAAATTCACGTTTCATCCTGTACGGATAACGGTTGAATGCGTGAATGAAAAACTATGTGTTGTTGAAGCCGGGAGTCTTGTCGCTGCACCAGTAGCAGCCGAAATTGCAGGTGTGTTGTTGCTTCCGTCACACCAGAATGATTGGCTTTGAGTTCGGCAATAATACGTTTCAGGATTTCATCTTCACTGTGTTGTGTTGGTTGTTGCAAAAGGCGTTCAGCACAGCTCACCAGAAACAATGATTCATTGCGCTCCGGATTCCAAAACATACGCCCGAGCATTTGCAGAAATGAAAGATGTGCCGGACGCGGACGAAATTCACGCCACTCACCCTTTTCATCCACAGGTGCAATGGCTGAATTCAGCAGTACAAATTGTATGCGTGGCGAAGGGGCGATAACATCGAAAAACCGCCAGGAGGGAATCACTGCGGGCAGTAGTAATTTCAGGATATGGCGCATGGTCAGCGAACCATGATTAACGACCCTTTTCCGCTTTTCCTGCCACTTTCAGGCGTACACGCAATTCCCGGAAGGTTTCCTTATCCAGGGCATCCGGGGCCAGGGTAAATGTTAACAAACTCCGTTGATTTTCCCGCCGGAAATTCAATACCACCAGCCACGGATGTACATAGGTAGATTCATGCAGGCTGGCTTTTATCTGTTCTCCATCGGCGGTTTCCAATACCCATTCATCATCGGTCTGCCAGGTGAGCGTTTGCACGCCGCCCTCGCCCGTTCTGCCGGGTTGTTTGCGGATGGCGATGGTCAGGCTCACCAGCAACACCACAGCAACGCCGACTTTTGTCATCATGCTTAAATCCAGGGGAAACAATACCGCGATGGCACCAAGATGACCGGCAGTCAAAAGCCCGACAAGAATGCGGGATGCTTCAGGTTGCAGCCTGAGCGGCTGCGCGAATTTTGTTGACGACATGGGCGGTATCCGGGTCTGCGGGCACGGTGCGGCCCATCAGGTATTCAAGTAACAGATTATCGTGACAGGTTAACAAATTTTCAAACTGGTCGCGTTCATTTTTTGCCAGTTCATCAAAACCATGTTCAAGAAAACCTTGCAGCATGTCATCCAGTTCCAGCATGCCCCGTCGGCATTGCCAGTGCAGGCGGTTTTTATCGGTTGCGGGCATCACACCAGGTGCTTCAACATCATTTTTTTGATGTTGCCAATCGCTTTCGTGGGGTTCAGTCCTTTGGGGCAGACATCCATGCAGTTCATAATGCTGTGACAACGAAACAAACGATACGCCCCTTCGAGTTCTTCGAGGCGTTCGGCGGTGGCCTGATCACGACTGTCTGCCAAAAAGCGCCAGGATTGCAACAAGGCTGCCGGGCCTCGGAATTTGTCCGGGTTCCACCAGAACGAGGGGCAAGCGGTTGAACAGGCTCCGCATAAAATACATTCGTACAAACCATCGAGTTGATCACGTTGCTCAGGGGTTTGCAGGTATTCCGTTTCCGGTGCAGGGTCATGCACGGTGAGCCAGGGTTTGACGGAACGGTACTGGTGATAAAACGGGCGCATATCAACCACTAAATCACGCACAATCGGCAGGCCCGGCAGCGGACGCACTTCCACAGGTTCCTTGAGTGAGTTCAGTGGCGTAACACAAGCCAGTCCGTTACGGCCATTGATGTTCATTGCGTCGGAACCGCAAACACCTTCACCGCAGGAACGCCGGAAGCTCAGGCTGTCATCGTCTTCCTTGATACGAAACAATGCATCCAGCAGCATGTCGCCGGATTGAAAACCGTCCAGAGTGTATTCCTGCATGCGCGGTTTTTTATCGGTTTCGGGATTGTAACGGTGAATCAAAAATCGCATGGTACGGTTCCCTTAATAAAACACGCTCTTGATAAAAAAGTCTCTTCATAACTCATGTTACGCAGACTTCATAAGCACCCAATACACTGGAATAATTGCCCGAGAGTTTCTGATATTGCTCAAGTTTCAGACGCAAATACTGCCAGCCTGCATTGGTGGGCAGTGCCCACCCTACGATATTATTCCTTCAACAATGCCAGCAGCCAGATTGGGGTAACATTCGCAGCAAGCTGCGGGGAATTAAACCCTCATGGATTAATCTATACTCGTGGTATTTTTTTATACATTAAAAACGCGACACCGGATATCAATGATATACCAACATCAATCATTACCAACATAGGTACAGGGCTCTCCCATTTATCCATATTAGTTGTTCGGCCAAAGTAAGGAGCACCCTTCCCATAGGCCTCTATTATGGCCGTATAATTTATCCATCCGACAAAAAAATAAGCGGCAAAAAAGACTAAAATTACCAGGTTCTTTAAAAAAAAGTGCATTTTAATTATATTTGACTGAAAGAGGAATGTAGCAATTTTCACCTCCAGGCAATGCTTTATATCAATTTTCTATACATTTATTCATATTTGATGCAAGGTCAATACAACCTGCGCTGCTAAAAATTTTCGTTCATAATTCAACTAAAGGCTCCCCCCTAATACACACGCGGTTTGGGTGGAAAAGCATCCACCGTCATCGGTTTGGTGCGCACGGGTTTGTATTCGATATGACCATTCGTGTGATACAGACTGTGTTTCATCCAGTGCTCGTCATCCCGCTCAGGAAAGTCCACACGGGAATGCGCACCGCGACTTTCTTCCCGCGCCAGCGCACATTCAACGGTGGCCAGCCCCAGTCCCATGAGATTTTCCAGTTCCAGTGCTTCGATGCGTGCCGTATTGAATATTTTGCTTTGATCTTTCAGGCGGGCATCTTTTACCCGTGCCACCAGTGTCCGCACTTTTTCGACACCTTCGGTCAAAATTTCTTTAGTGCGAAACACGCCACAATAATGTTCCATGGCTTTTTGCAACTCAGCGCGCAGAGCATCCACCGATTCACCTTCGCCGGTTTTTTGCCAGTGCCCGATACGTTGCATGGCTTCGTCAACCATCGAATCATTAAATGGCCGGTGGTAGCGGTTTTCCTTAAGGTATTCGATCACATGATTACCGGCGGCACGGCCAAACACCACAATGTCCAGCAATGAGTTGCCCCCCAGGCGATTGGCTCCGTGTACCGACACACAGGCACATTCACCCACGGCATACAGACCAGGAATCGGTTCTTCCGCGCTTTGTGCCAACGGCACCACCACTTGTCCATAACGGTTGGTGGGAATGCCGCCCATGGTGTAATGGGCGGTGGGAAACACCGGGATTGCCGTGTCAATGGGGTCCACATGGGCAAAGGTCATCGCCATGTCACGAATGCCCGGCAGACGTTTTTTGATCACATCCGGGCCGAGGTGATCCAGCTTGAGCATTACATAGTCGGCATTGGGGCCACAGCCCCGGCCTTCACGCACTTCAATGGCAATGGCACGACTCACCACATCACGGCTGGCCAGGTCTTTGGCGTGCGGCGCGTAGCGTTCCATAAAGCGTTCGCCATTTTTGTTCACCAGATATCCGCCTTCACCGCGCACGCCTTCGGTAATCAGCATGCCCTTGCCAGCAATACCGGTGGGATGAAACTGAAAAAATTCCATGTCCTGTACGGGAATGCCTGCGCGCAAGGCCATGGCGATACCGTCACCGGTATTGATACGCGCATTGGTATTGGTGCGAAATAACTGCCCTACCCCGCCCGTCGCCAGCAAGGTTGTTTTCGCTTCGATAATCAGCGGTTCGCCGGTTTCGATGCACAACACCACTACGCCAAGAATGTAACCGTCATCGTCTTTCAACAAATCAATGGCAAAATATTCATCAAAAAAATGGGTTTTGGCGCGGATATTCTGCTGATAGAGGGAATGCAAGATGGCATGGCCGGTGCGGTCTGCCGCCGCACAGGTGCGTGCGGCCTGCTCACCACCGAAATTCCGGCTTTGTCCGCCAAAGGCCCGTTGATAAATTTTGCCATTGGCCAAACGGGAAAAAGGCACCCCGGCATGCTCCAGTTCGACCACCAGATGCGATGCCGCACGACACATGTATTCGATGGCATCCTGATCGCCGAGATAGTCACTGCCTTTCACGGTGTCATACATATGCCAGTGCCAGTTGTCCGGCATCACATTACCCAGTGCCGCATTCATGCCGCCCTGCGCCGCAACGGTGTGTGAACGGGTAGGAAAAACCTTGGACACCACCGCTACATTGGCTTCGGCCTCGGACATCTGCAAGGCTGCACGCAACCCGCCCCCACCCGCACCGATCACCAGCGTGTCAAACTGACGTCGTTCAATATTCAAGGCACTCATCCCGTTCCAGCCAGCAGTAATATACGCAACGTCCACAACCCCATGATGCCCAGGCCCAGAGCGAAGACAATTAACAACACATACCGTGTAGAGGCGGATTTAACGTAGTCGATGACCACATCCCGCCCGCCGATCCAGGCATGCATCAGCAATGCAAAAACAAACAGCAACAGTGCAATATTTGCTGCCGGATGAGCCACCCAGGCGCGCCAGGATTCAAAGGTAATGGCCTGCCCACCCCATACAAAGGCGAACACCGCCAGAAAAATGACAATGTAAAGTGCCGTCAGCCGTTGCATCAGCCAGGAGCGCAGACCGGAGGATGCCCGCCAGCTCACGGCCACACTCCGAAGACAAGGCCAGCAAACCACAATGTAATACCCAGCGCGCCGGCATGCACCAGCCATGCGGTTTTTCGTGCAGCGCCCCGTTCAATGGCCAGATCAAAGTCCAGCAGCATGAAACGAATGCCGGCTAAAATATGATGCGCCAGCGCCCAGCCAAACAGCACGGCAAGGACTTTAAATACGGGACTGGTGAGCAAACCGGATACCTGGGCAAAGCCCGCCTGATTGCTAAGGGATAAGTTGAGCAGATAAACCAGCCCGGGCAATGACAGAATCATCAGCACGCCGCTGATACGGTGAAAAATGGACACCACCGCCATAACCGGCTGGCGTATCCGGAGTAGATTGAGAAAAACCGGTCTGTTATCCGTCGCGCTCATCGATTATCTGTGATTGATTATCTGTGCAGGGTGAAATTCTGTTTTATTGTGTTTATTCAACATATTCATAAATCGATATGACGGGCCGAATCATTATCCGCTATCATCAACCGAACGCTACACAAGGTCAATGAGCAAACTTAAAAACATGACACACACTAACTGGCAACAATTTCTAACAACGCAGGGTGCCCATTGGGATGACACCGGAAATAGTGATACACACTACAATCAGGTACAGTATTTCGGCGATGACCCTGGCAATACCACCGTGGAAAAACGCATGGCACTGGCGGGAAAGCAAACCATTCTATGCGACCTCTCCCACTATAGCTTGATCCAGGCCATTGGCCCGGAAAGCGAAAGCTTTTTACAAAACCAGTTTTGTAACGACGTGCATAAAGTCTCAACATTACAAAGCCAGCTGAATGCTTACTGCACCCCCAAAGGCCGTGTGCTTGCCTTCTTCCGTTTGTTTCAACGTGAAGAGAGCTATTACCTGCGGTTACCCCAGGAAATTCTCGAACCCACACTCAGCCGTCTGCGCATGTATGTAATGATGACAAAGACCACATTAAGCGATGCCAGCGACAGCCTGGCACGCATGGGCTACGCAGGCCCACAAGCCGGTCAGCACCTTCGCGCATTGTTTGACGCCGTACCCGCCACCACCGATGCCGTTACACACACCGCTGGCCTGACGATCATCTGTGTTCAGTCCGATATTCGTTTTGAGATTTACGGCGATGAAACGGCATTGCAAAACCTCTGGCAGCAACTGTCCGGCAATGCCACACCCGTGGGTGCCGGTGCCTGGGAACTGCTCGATATTCATGCTGCCCTGCCCGATGTTTATGCGCAAACTCAGGAAGCCTTCGTGCCGCAAATGCTCAACCTGCAAGCCATTAATGCCCTGAGTTTCAAAAAAGGCTGTTATCCCGGGCAGGAAATTGTCGCGCGCATGCATTACCTGGGCAAACTCAAACGCCGCATGTTTATCGCACATACGGACAACGACTCACCGGTTCAGGCGGGAGACACACTATATGCCGAAGGCTCCGAATCCGGCCAGGGTGTCGGTAAAGTGGTACGCACACAGGCCAATCCGGAAGGTGGTAGCGACCTGCTGGCTGTTATCGAAATCAGCAGTGCCGAAAAACGACCGTTGCGCTTGCACGATACCAATGGCCCATTGTTAAAGCTGCTGATCTTGCCCTATGTGATAGAGGAGGCGCAATAAGAGAAAGCACAATAAACAGTGCATGCTCCCTGAAGAATATACCAATAGGACGCAGAAAAATGGATGTCATAAAGCTGATTACAGAAATCCTGACAGACCTGAAAGCAAACCGCCTCAAACTTCCCGCGCTACCGCAGGTCGCCTTAAAAATAAACAGTATCATCGATGGCCCCGGTGCCACCGCCAAAAAAATTGCTCAGGTCATCAATACCGATACCGCACTCTCCGTGCGCATGATCCAGGTAGCCAACAGCCCGATGTTTCGTGTCGGTGCCACGGCAGAAAATGTGCAAACCGCCGTTACCCGCATGGGTATGGGAACCGTACGCAACATTGTGACTTCCTTTTTGGTCAGCCAGCTTTTTCACACAAAACATGATGTGCTCAAAAAACGCCTTATGCGAGTGTGGAATCACAGTGCCCATGTGGCCGCCATCAGCCATGTACTCGCCAACCGGTTTAGCCCGTTAAAGCCGGATGAAGCCATGCTTGCGGGACTGATACATGACATTGGAAAACTGCCACTGATTCTGAAAGCCGAAGACCATGCAGCGCTGGCGAATGATCCCGCATGTATGGATACCCTGGATGAAAAACTGCATCCGGCACTGGGAAAAGTGATTGTGCAAACCTGGGGCTTTGCACCCGGTATGGTGACCGCCGTCGCCGAACATGAAAACCTCGCACGCAACTCAGAGAATATCGATCTCGCCGACATCGTCACCGTCGCCAACCTGCTCAGCTACGTCGGCAAACAACGCCATAACACCCAAACAAACTGGGCCGAAATACCCGCCTTCAATAAACTCGACCTCGGCCCGGAAGACAGCATTGCCGCACTGGAGGAAGCGCGTGATGAAATTGCAGAAATTGTAAAATTATTGACCGCCTGACAAAACCAGAGATACCCATACGGAAAACCAGCGATTTCACTCTGCGTGCTTTATAAAAACATATTTCCTTAAATGTGCATTAAGGGCTAAATTAACCCGTTAGCATTTTTTACTGAGAATATCAGTCACGTGGCCAGACGCATAAAGGCAACGTGCCATACCGGTCATAGTGGCTCACCTGGCAAGTGAGCCCAACAAAAACTCAAAACATAATGTTGAGCAATGTGTTATTAAGCCTTCCAGGCGGTCAACTGCGGAATTCAGGTTAAACATGGAGTGAAAATTACTAACCCGCTATATTCTTGTTCGGCCTCCGGGAATTGTTTTGAGGCATAAAAAAAAATAAATATGAACCCTATTGTTTTCACTAAAAACAAAAAGTCACCGAGTATTTACCCAGTAATTCTATGCTTGCTGACCTTGTTATCGTTATCCCTGTCACCCGCTGTCTTTTCAGATGAGGTGTCATCCAAAAGCGCTGCCCCGCTATTACAATCTGACCTGTACCATGAACCCATCCAGCCACTGAGACAGACAGAAGGATTAAACCCGCATAAAATCAATCTGGGTGAACGCCTGTTTCACGACCTCCGCCTGGGACGCGACAACGACATGGCTTGCAGCAGTTGCCATAACATCAACGACAACGGTGCCGACCACTATACCCGGGCTCCTGGCCGGGATGGCACTCCCCTGGATGTTAATACCCTGACGGTCTTCAACAGCAGCCGCAATCATCGACAGTTCTGGGATGGCCGCGCCCGCAACCTGGAAGAACAGATTGATACTGTAGTCACCAACCCCAAAGAGTTTGCCACAACCTGGCCGAGCATCATTGGTAAACTGGAACAGGATACGGACTACGCCCGCACTTTCCCGGAAATTTATCCGAAAGGCATTACCGCAAACAATATTCGCAATGCCATTGCCACCTTTGTGCGCAGCCTGATAACCGTTAATTCTCCCTTTGATCGTTTTTTACTGGGTGATAGCGACGCCATCAGTCCACAGGCAAAAGCAGGTTACCGCCTGTTCAAAGCTTATGGCTGCGTCGCCTGTCACCAGGGCAGCAATGTGGGTGGCAACCTGTTCGTAAAGCTCGGTGTATTCAAAGACTACTTTGCCGTGCGTGGTAATCCCACTCGTGCAGACCTGGGCCGCTTCAATGTTACCGGCAAAGCGCGTGACCGTCATGTATTCCGTGTACCCAGCCTGCGGCTCGTCGCCCTTACCCCCCCCTATTTTCATGATGGCCGTGTCACCACACTGGCAGAAGCCGTGAGTATCATGGCCGAGCATCAACTGGGACGCACAATTCCGGGGCAGGATATCCAGCACATCGTCACCTTTCTGGAAAGTCTTCCGGGTGAATATCGCGGACAGCCGCTGGGGCACAAACCATGAGCCGAAACTGGATCAAGTTTCTCGTGCTTGGCGTGGGCGCCCTGCTCCTCATGTCTTTCCTTTATATCAAGACCCAGGCCACTGACCTCGACAAACACAATCAGGTTGTCAGCCATGCTAACCAGTTCAAGCGAGTGGATGCCATTCTTAACCAACACATCCTGGAAATACGCCAGGGGCTGCTGCCCTATTATGACTCCACCGTAAACAATATGGTCGAACTTGAAGAGCACCTGGATGCCACGGCGTTGATCGCAATGCAATTGTATCCCGTACTCCCCGCTAGAATCGCACAACACCTGCAAGCAACCACCCAGGCACTGACACAAAAACGGGAGCTGCTTGAAGGTTTCAAATCCAGCAATGCGGTACTGCATAATTCATTACGCTATCTCCCCATTGCTATCACCCAATTCAATGCCCGCCTCCCTTCGGGTTCCCGTGTTGACAAACTGAAACAAACCCTGAACACCTTGTTACGCGACACATTGGTCAGCAACCTTAATAATGATGTGTCATTCAATCCAACGCTGATGGCACGCAGCACGGCACTGAAAACCATGCTGGCCCGCCACGCTCCTGAGCGGCAACAGGAGCTGGATGCACTGCTCGCCCATGTGCGCATTGTGCTCGACAATAAACAACAAACCGACCAACAGGTGCGGCAATTGCTCAACCTGCCCACGGCGCAAAACATGGACGCGCTGCTCACTGCCTATAGTGTTGAATATGACAAAATAATTCAGAGTACCGGCACCTGGCGTCTGGCCTTGTATGGGCTTTCTATCCTTTTGCTGGCTTATATCGCAGGCATCCTGTTTCAGCTCAACCGCACTGCGGCCATTCTGCGTCAAACCGTCACCGACCTGAACTATCAGAAGTTCGCGCTGGATCAGCACGCCATTGTCAGCATTACTGATCAAAATGGCATTATCACCTACGCCAACCAGAAATTTTGTGACATTAGCCAGCGCTCAGCAACGGAACTCATTGGTCAAAATCATCGCATTGTAAAATCGGACTCCCACTCTCCCGCATTTTTCAGACAATTGTGGGACACCATCGCCCAAGGCAACGTCTGGCACGGACAAATACAAAATCAGGCCAGCGACGGCAGCCGCTACTGGACGGACACCACCATCGTCCCGTTTATGGATAAACACAACAAACCCTATCAATACGTTGCCATTCGCACCGACATCAGCGCCAGCAAACAAGCTGAACGATCCCTGCAACGCCTGAACCGTTCCCTGCAAGCCCTCAGTGCCTGCAATGAAAACCTGGTAAAAGCCACAGACGAGGCGACATTACTGCACAGCATTTGCGACGTTATTGTAAAAGATGCCGGTTACCACCTTGCCTGGGTGGGCTATGCCGGGAATGACAAGGAAAAAACAATCCGTCCTATGGCACAAGCCGGTTTTGAACAAAATTACCTCGATACCCTGAACCTCACCTGGCGCAATAACGTACAAGGAAAAGGGCCCACAGGCACAACCATCCGCAATGGTGAAGCTAACATTATTCGCAATATCACCAAAGACCCGCACCTTGCCCCCTGGCATGATGCCGCCATGGAATACGGCTACCGTTCATCTATCGCGCTGCCCCTCAAGGAAAAAAACCAGACGTTTGGCGCATTGAATATTTATGCCCGCGAAGCTGATGCCTTCGATGATGATGAAGTAAAATTTCTACAGGAACTGGCCAGTAACCTCGCCTACGGCATCAACACACTGCGCTCGCACGAAGAGCGTGAGCTGTTACAAAAACAACTACAGCAAGCGCAAAAAATGGAGGCCATTGGCCAGCTCTCCGGCGGCATTGCGCACGATTTCAACAACCAGCTCAGCGTCGTCATCGGCTACCTGGATTTTCTGCGTGAACATTTGAAGGATACAGGGCAGCCACAACAGTGGGTGGAAATTGCCACCCGCTCCAGCCTGCGCTGCATTAACCTGACCCGGCAATTACTGGCCTTTTCCCGCCATCAGCCCAGAGAAAAAACCGTCGTTAATCTCAATACCACGATTAAAGAAATGGAAACCATGATCGAACGTTCCCTCACCCCGGAAGTGGACGTACAGTATTTTCTTAACGACTCGCCCTGGCTGAGCGAAATCGACCCTAACGAATTCCAGGATGCCTTGCTGAATATGGTCATCAATGCCCGCGATGCCATGCCGGAAGGCGGCAAACTGCTCATCGAAACCAGTAACAAATACCTGGATAACGACTATGTCACCCTCAACCCCTGGCTTGAAGCCGGCGAATATGTACAACTGACACTGAGCGATACCGGTACCGGCATGGACAAGGAAACCCTGGAGCATGTTTTTGAGCCCTTCTTCACCACCAAGCCCGAAAGTAAAGGCACGGGTCTGGGCATGTCCATGGTCTACGGCTTTGCCAAACGTTACTGTGGCCATATCAAGCTCTATTCAGAACCCGGTGTCGGCACGACCATCCGCCTGTATCTGCCACGCACCCGCACTCCCAAACCCGATGTCAGTCATCAGGAGTCCCTCCCTGCACCACTGGCCACCGGCAATGAATCCATCCTCATCGTTGACGACGAAGCCGGCCTGCTGCAACTGGCTGACCAATATCTGCGTTCACTGGGCTATCGCACCCGGCTGGCCGAAAATGCCGCACAAGCGCTGGACATACTCAACGCCGACGACAGTATCGACCTGTTATTCAGTGACGTGGTCATGCCGGGTGGCATGAACGGCTACGAACTGGCACAACAAGCCATTCAACTGGCACACGTACGTCACCGCCCCGAGCCCAAAGTGCTACTGACTTCGGGCTTTACCTCCAAAACAATGGCACACAACGGTCTCGCTCGATTCTCCGCCCACTTGCTCAGCAAACCCTATCGTAAGCACGATCTTGCCCAACGCATCCGGCTGATACTGGATGAAAAAGATGCAAAAGATGAAAAAAACGAAGACACCGCACACCAGAACCCCATAAACAACCCGTCGGACACACTTGCCGGCCGCAATATTCTGGTCGTTGATGATGATCAGGACATGCAAAAACTGTTTCAATTCAATCTGCAAAAACTGGGTTGCACCACGGTCCTCGCGAGCAATGCAGACAAGGCTATCCACCTCTTCCAACAATCACAGCACAACAAACAACCCATTGATATCGTGATCCTGGACCTCACCCTCCCCGGCAGCATGGGTGGTGTTGAAATTGCCCGTAAGTTGAGAATCATCGACCCGCACATCAAAATCATTGTTGCCAGCGGCCACACAGAAGGCCCGGAAATGACCCATTACGAACATTACGGTTTTCAGGCAGCGCTGGAAAAAAATTCCAACCGGGAAAAAATACGTCAGGTTCTGGAAGGTGTACTGTAAATACATTCAAGTGAATTAAATAGGGGGCTATTCGGCGTTCTCAAGGGAATTGGTAAGTTGGTGGAGTTTACTGATGCTTACGGAACAACCAGCCAGCCAGCATCAATGTCACTACGCCAATGAGTGCCATGGGCCAAAACTGGTGGAACAGTAATATAAAACCGTCACCCTCCAGGGTGACACCACGGACAATGACCAGAAAATAACGCAATGGATCAAGATAGGTGAGCCATTGCACCATTTCGGGCATATTGGCAATGGGAGTGCTAAAACCAGACAAAATCACAGCTGGAACAATAAACAGGAAGGCACCCAGAATAGCCTGCTGTTGAGTCATGCAAATGGATGAAATCATCAGCCCGACACCCACTGTTGCAACCAGAAATAACAGGATACCCAGATACAATGCCGGAATACTGCCGCGCAGAGGAATATCAAAAAACCACACCATCAAGACAATGATTAACGTTGCTTCCAGCAAACCGATCACAATACCGGGAATGGCTTTGCCAATGAGAATTTCCACAGGTCGCAAGGGGGTTACTAGCAGCTGATCAAAAGTACCCTGCTCGCGCTCACGCGCCACAGATAATGCAGTCACCAGCAAGGTCACTACCAGCATCAGCGAACCAACAATACCGGGCACAATAAACCATTGGGATTGCAGGTTTTCGTTATACCAGGCGCGTATTTCCAGCTTAACCTGTGGGCCTGTCTGCCCATGTTCGTATTGCCATTCACGGTTAAAATCCAGCACCACACTGCGCAGGTAATTCAAGGCAGTCATGGCGGTATTGGAATTCCGTCCATCAACAATCAGTTGCAATGGTGCCGGTTCACCACGTTGCAAATCGGCACTGAAACGTTGCCCGGGACGAATAACTAATAACACCTTTCGGTCATCAATAAGTGGCGCGATTTCATCATCACTGCTGATTTGATAAAGAAGGGAAAAATGCGGTGAACCTTCGATACGCGCCAGCAATTCACGGGATGCACCACCGTTATCTTCATTATAAACGGCCACGGGTACATCGTTGAGGTCGTAGGTGGCGGCAAAACCAAAAATAAACAACTGCAAAATGGGTGGTACGATGATAATAATACGGCTGCGTTTATCACGCATCAAGGCAAGAAATTCCTTGCGGGCTAAAGAAAGAATGTGAAAAAATTTCATGCCTTTTTTACCAAACAGTGTTTATTTGTCTATCTTTTCGATTGGCTTTTTACTCGTTCAAAAGCCAATCAATCCAATCGCTTATACGATTTTTTTATCACCAGCGCGGTAAGAATCAACAACATAAGTAACATGGCTCCGGCATTGGCCAGCACGACTGGCCATACCGGGCCAGCAAGAAACAAGGTTTGCAAAATAGCCACAAAATAACGTGCTGGCACCAGATAAGTAATGGTCTGCACCCATTCGGGCATGGAGTGTATATCGAATAAAAAACCCGAAAGCAGGAAGCTGGGCAAAAAACTGACCACCAGGGCTACCTGCCCTGCCAAAAACTGGTTACGGGTGACGATGGAAATAAGTAAGCCAATGGCCAATGACACCAGCATGAATAATGCTGAACACAGCATCAACAACCAAAATGGGCTGCGCAGTGGTACATCAAATAGAAATAAAGCCATGGCTACGCTGAGCAGCATCCCCCCCATGCCCAACATGAAATAGGGGATTAATTTACCTGCCAGCATTTCTCCCATGCGCAATGGTGTAACCATTAATGCTTCCATGGTGCCGCGCTCCCATTCCCTGGCTACCACCATGGCGGTGAGCAATGAACCGATCATGGTCATAATAATAGCGATTAACCCCGGCACCAGAAACAGACGACTGGACAGTGCCGGGTTAAACCACACACGTTGTTCCAGCGTTACGGGCAAGTTCAGAGGCTGCCCACGCGAAGCTGCGTAATGTTGTAACCACGCTTGCCAGGTGCCCTGGATATACCCTTTGGTAATGTTGGCCTGATTAGAGTCCACACCGTTGACGAATATACCAACAGGCGCTTCACCACCACTTAGCAAACGACCGGAAAAATTATTGCGCAACCAGAGAATACCTTCGATATGCCGTTCGCTCAGTGCCTGTTGAGCTTCTTGTATTGCAGCAAAACGTTGTGGACGAAAAAACTCGGAACGGTCAAATGCTCCGGCCAGCGATTGGGCGGCGGTATCTGGCTGTTCAATAACAATACCCAGCGGAATATTTTTGGCATCCAGCGAAACACCATAACCGAATAAAAGTAACAACACCACGGGCATAATAAAAGCGATAGAGATACTCGATGGGTCGCGCAAAATTTGCAGACTCTCTTTTCGTATGATTCCCCACAAACGGCTCAGGCGGGCACTCATGCCTTTTCCCCTTTGTCTTTCCCGGATTGTTCACGCTGTTCGATAAGCTGGATAAAAGCATCTTCCATGGTTGGGTCTGCATTATCAGCAATACGTGCGCGTGTTTTCATTTCATCAGGTGTACCTTCGGCCAGTACCATGCCCTCGGCCATGATGATCAGACGGTCACAATAGTTGGCTTCTTCCATGAAATGCGTCGTCACCAATATGGTGACCCCGGCTTCGGCAAGAGCATTGGTACGCACCCAGAATTCACGCCGTGCCAGTGGATCAACACCGGAAGTGGGTTCGTCGAGAAACAAAATTTCCGGTTCATGCATCAACGCCGCAGCAAATGACAGGCGCTGTTTAAAACCTGATGGTAAATCGCGGGTATTGGCTTCACGATAGTCAGCCAGGTCAAAAGTGTCGATAGCCCATTTTACCCGCTCATCCCGATGGCGGTTACGCAAACCATAGGCACTGGCGAAAAAATGCAGATTTTGTGTTACGGAAAGATCGCCATACAGCGAAAATTTCTGTGCCATGTAACCAATATGACGGCGAGCCTCGGCACGCGCAACATGCAAATCCAGCCCGGCGACTGACAGTTCTCCACCACTGGCGGGCAACAGGCCACACAGCATACGAAAAGTAGTGGTTTTACCCGCGCCGTTGGCACCCAGCAGACCAAAAATTTCGCCACGACGCACATCAAAACTGACATTATTCACAGCAATAAACTGCCCAAATCGACGTACCAGTTTATGCACCTGGATCACCACTTCTTTTTCACCGTGAGAATCCATACGCACATTCAACCCGTCTATGGCGGTTGTAGCATCGTGACGATTTTTAAGACGGGCAACAAAGGCGTCTTCAAAACGCGGGGCAACCGGTTTAATGTGTACATCGTCGAAATCCGGCAGCCATTCTTTTACCCTCGGCTGGCCTGACTGCTCCATTATCAGGCGTACCGTTTTTCCTTCCACCATGGCATCAAGTACATTCGATACCTGGCTGAGGCGAGCCTGTAACTGGCGATGGGAAATACCGACGGCACTTACCTGAAATACACGTCCCTGAACGCTGGCACTGAATTCATCAGGCGGCCCCTGCCCGGATAATTTACCCTGATGCAACAACAACACCTCGTTACAACGCTCGGCTTCATCAAGATAAGCGGTGCTGAGCAGCACACTCATCCCCTGTTCCTGTACTTGTCGATAAACAATGGCCCACAGCTCACGCCTCGACACCGGGTCTACACCCACCGTCGGCTCGTCCAGCAACAGCAAACGTGGCGCACGCAGCAGGGCGCACGCCAGTCCCAGCTTTTGTTTCATGCCCCCGGAAAGCTGACCCGCCAGCCGTGTAGTAAAAGCGGCAAGGCCGGTCATATGCATCAATTCGCTATAGCGGGTGTGACGTTTTTCTTGCGGAAGACCTTGCAATTCGGCATAAAGATCGAGGTTTTCCTGCACGCTGAGATCTTCGTAAAGACCAAAGCGCTGGGGCATGTAACCCACTGCGGATTGTACGGCTTGTGGCTCGGTTATGGCATTCAAACCCAGTACATGAATCTCTCCCGACTCGGGACGCAACAATCCACAGGCCAGACGCATAAGCGTGGTTTTTCCTGCGCCATCAGGACCAATGAGACCGGTTACCTGACCGGAGGCGATGTTAAAGTTGAGATTATCAAGGGCACACAGTGTGCGCTCTTCCTGAGAGAAAACCTGGCGTACATTGCGAAAGCTGAGAACCGGGTTATCCATTATGGATGGCTATTTACAGTATATGCTGAGTGGGAAAACAGCAAGAATCAATGAGGGCCACACGGCCGGGACTGATTTTCGATAACATTTTGATCCAGCACTATATCCACACTCACTGGCATACCCAGGCGCAATTCATTATCAGGGTTACAGGTAATAATGCGTACGGAATAAACCAGCCGGGTACGCAATTCCGACGTTTGCACCGTCTTCGGGGTGAACTCGGCAGTGGGTGAAATATAGCCCACCCAGCCTTGATAACGTTTTTCGGGATAACTGTCTGTCGTGATCCAGGCGGTAATACCGGGACGCACACGACCCAGCATAGGCTCCGGCAAATAGGCACGCACCCAGACAGGATCAAGAAAAGCCAGGGTCAGCACTGGCGATTGTGGAAAGGCCATGTCACCCGGCTCAAGGATACGATTACGAATAATACCATCAGCGGGCGCATAGAGACTGGCATCAGCGAAGCGTTGTCGTGCCTGTTTTAGCGCTGCCTCGCGCGCGGCTAACAGGGCACGGGCCGCCGCGACATCTTCTTTACGAGCCCCTGCCTTGATCAAAGCCACAGTGGCTTGCACCGCTTTCACCTGAGCAGCAGCGGCATCAGCCTGGGAACGTGCCTGCTCTTCATCCTGTGGCGAAACGAGTTTCTTTTCCAATAAATGGGCCACACGGCGATGACTGTCATATGCTGCTTTGGCCTGTGCTTCAGCAGCTTGCAACTCCGCTTCGGCTTTATGGATTTCCTCTGACCGACTGCCCGCTTCCAGTTTGATTAACACCTGTCGCTGCACGTCCATGGCTGCTTCGGCCTCGGCTAATTGCGCATCCAGTAACGCTGTGTGCAGACGGGCCAGTAACTGCCCTTTGCTGACACGGTCGCCCTCTTGCACCAGAATTTCCGCAATATGCTCACTGCCATTGAAGGCCAGTTGAGCTTCGCGGATATCAATATTGCCGTACAGGCTCAGTTGATTGCTGTCATTATCGTTCCGGGATTGCTGTAGCCAGAAATAACCACCTGTTCCAGCGAAGATGACAACGAGCAAAAAAATAAAAAAAGGTCTTTTCATATGCTGTTTCCCGAATACGTGACGAGTCGATATTCATACAGTGGCAGTAGCAAAATATTGATCAGACTGCGTAAAGTTATTTCATGTCTCGATAACTTTTTCCTCAGGTAATACGTAAAGTCACCGCAAGCAATCATGTTTACAGAGTGAACATATTTATGTTGTAAAGTGAACGGCAACGCTGAGTCAAATCCATATTATGATTTCCGAAACGTTTCATCTTGCTATATGGACCAAGCGCTTGTGCCATGTGAGTGCGAGCAATCGAATGATACTGTCTTCAGGAATAACCGGGCCATGTTTCTGCTCCTTCATAGACATGAAACAATCAGGGACGGACAATGTCCCCATACCTGATTGTCACCTGGAAGACCGAAGGGTTCTGCTACCAGGGTTACACAGGTACTTTGCGGGAAAGGTTTTCCGCCCGCCTCACCAGTTCCTGCAAAGCCTCCACCTCCAAATGACCACGACGGGCATCGACGATACCTTCCTGTTTCCAGTGTTGCAGTTGTCGATTGACCACTACCCGCACACTGCCAATCATCTCAGCCAGAGATTCGTGGGAAAGATCGTTAATCAGGCGCGGCGTAACGTGTTGCTTTTCTGTATCCGAATCCACATGACGCAGGATCAGACGCGCCAGACGAGTCTCTGTATCATGCAACGCAAGATCGCTCGCCAGACCGGCCAGACTGCACATTTGCTCCCCCAGATACGGCAGGAGATTACGATTGAATTCCGGGTGTTCATCCAGCCATTGGCGAGCCTCGCCCATGGGCAGGCTCAACAGAGTAACGTCATCCAGGGTTTCCAGCATCACCTCATGAGCTTTACCGTCCAGCAAACTGAAAATACAAAAGGGTTCGCCCGGACCAAGCAAAAACAGGGTAATCATACGGCCACTTTCCGGGTTACTGCGGCTGAGACGCACCCGCCCGGAAAGCAGAATATGAAAACGCTGCCAGGTTTCCTCCATCGGCAGCTGGCGACGATGCTTCCAGGTTTCCCGCCGACAGCGCGTAACGATATCATCAATAGCACCTGGTCCCAGCGTGGAGAAAAGTGGTGACTGTTCCAGACATCCGGTACTTTCACTGAAAAACGCCGAGTCAGGGTTCATTTATTGTTCTCCTTGATTTTTGTTGCCCGGCGGCGCAAGTGGACGTTTCCACCTCCTGGGGTTTGCTTCATGTCAGGAACCACTGATTTATGGGGACTCCGGCCTGCATCAGAAGTTCCTTATACGCTGTAAGGAAGGCACTGTTTTCACCCCGCTCAGGCTCCCCCTGACCAACAAGGATTATTGCTATCCATGTGCTGACTCAAACTAAAACGGAGCTATCTGCCCTTGCGCTGCACCGTCGGCCGGGAGTCGCGGAGTATGAGGCATAAGCGGGTGCAAGTCATGAAGCCGCCTCTTCCTTCTGGCAATCGGCGCAGATACCGTAGATGTACAGGCAGTGATCAGTCATGGCATACCCCGCCTTGTCGGCGATATCATGCTGGCGTTGTTCGATAATCTCATCCACAAACTCTTCCACCTTGCCACATTTCACGCACAAGATATGATCATGGTGCTCACCCTGGTTAAGCTCGTACACCGAGTGACCACCTTCAAAATTGTGTTTTGCCACCAGACCCGCTGCTTCAAACTGGGTCAATACCCGGTATACCGTCGCCAGCCCCACATCCTCCTCAGACTCCAGCAGGCTGCGGTAAATATCCTCTGCGCTCATGTGGCGCGTGCCACGGGACTCCATTACCTCCAGTATCTTGCGACGCGGAAGTGTGGACTTGAGCCCTGCGGCCCGTAATTCATTACTGGAAATGGTCATGGTTTCTCTGCCTGCCAAACGTGCGGATTGCTACAATACTGCCACGTTATCGGTTAAGATGCTGCGCAACTTCATCGCGTTAACACTGTGTAAACTCTGAGCCTCAAAGTATTATGACTGATTTTTTCGCCAGATCCTTTTTAACAAAAACCGGACGCTGCCTGTCAATCGTGTTTTTCCTGTTACTGCTGTCGGCCTGTTCTGTACACAAGATCGACATTCAGCAGGGTAATGTTATCACCCAGGAAATGTTTGAAAAACTTAAAATTGGCATGGATAAAACACGCGTCAAAATGACCCTGGGTACCCCGTTAATCGTCGATCCCTTCCGTCGAGATCGCTGGGATTATGTGTACATTTATGAGGCAGGCAATACGAACGAACACCAGTCTGCCCACCTTGTCGTGTACTTTGAAAATAACCAGCTCACCAAAATTGATGTGCAGTCGGCATTACCTAAAGAACACGAGGTGAAAAAACCGGACTCACCTCTGCGCCGCAGCTCGTCTTCCCCCGGCCCCGCAGGCGGTCATGCTCACTGATCCGTGGTACTGCCGCCCTTACGCATTTTTTTGCCTTCTGCCGCCCGTTGTTTACGCACCGCTTTGGGATCAGCAATCAGTTTGCGGTAAATTTCCACACGATCCCTTTCCCGCAAAACCTGATTCAGCTTGCCCAGCTTACCAAAGACCCCCACCTTGTTAACCGCAAGGTCAATATCGGGAAAGGTTTCCAGCACACCGGACTGTTGAACCGCCTGCTCCAGAGTCGTACCTTCATCCACCGTCAGCGGAATAATCACTTGCGTATCCGGTTCCGCATAGGCAACTTCAACCGTTATTTTTTTCGGCACGCTCTTCACGTCACCCGTTATTTCATTGTTCATTTCACCCTTTATTTCGCTTTGATCCCGGTGACTTGCAACACTAGTTTCCATACACCACCTCCGCACGTTGACAAAAAGAATCCAGCAAAGCATTGGCAATCTGGCTGAACACCGGTCCCAGGGCCATACCCACCAGTTTACTGGAAAACTCATATTCCATATCAAACGATATCTTACAGGCATTTTCCGACAGCGCATCAAAACGCCAAAAGCCATGCAGGTGTTTAAAGGGGCCGTCAATCAAATTAATCTCAATCATCTTGTCAGGCTGTAAACGATTGAGCGTGGTAAACGCTTTATTCAAGCCACCATAGGCAATCACCACCGTCGCCCGCACCTCGTCCTCGCTGCGCGACAATTCCTCGGAGCCCCCACACCAGGGGAGAAAGTCCACATAAGCAGGCACATTATCCACCAGGGCAAACATATCAGCCGCACTGTGGTGTACCAATGCACTTTTTGCAATTGTCGGCATTTTTACACCACCCCAATGGCATTAAGGAAAACGATAATCACCGCCACTGGCGTGACAAAGCGTACCAAAAACCGCCAGCCAGTATGCGCCATGCCGTTTTCGGGCAATTTCAGCTCATCAGCGGTGGACGATGACTTCATCACCCAGGCTGCAAACAGCGCAATAAACAACCCGCCCAGTGGCAACATAATGTTAGATGTCAGAAAGTCCAATAAATCAAAGAAGTTTTTGCCCCACAGGGTATAGGCAGACCATTCATTAAACGACAACACCGTACCCAGTCCCATCAGCCACGTTGCAAAACCACACCAGGCACTAGCCTTGATGCGCGTCCAGCCCTTGTTTTCCACCAGCCAGGCTACCGCCGGTTCAATCAGCGAAATGGCGGAAGACCACGCTGCCAGCACCAGCAGCACAAAAAATACCGTCCCAAAAAAACTGCCGCCGGGCATACTGCCAAAAGCAATGGGCAACGTCTGGAAAATTAACCCCGGGCCTGCACCCGGCTCCAGCGCATTGGCAAATACAATGGGAAAAATGGCCATACCGGCCAGCAATGCAACGGCAGTATCCGCCAGCGCCACAATAATCGACGTTTTCGCAATAGAAGCATTTTGAGGCATGTACGAGCCATAAATCATAATCGCCCCCATACCCAGGCTCAGCGTGAAAAAGGCATGACCCATGGCAATCAGCACCCCTTCCCCAGTGATTTTACTGAAGTCCGGTGTAAACAAAAAACTCAAGCCACGGACAAAATCACCGCTGCTAATGGCATAACCCACCATAATCAACAACAACACAAACAACGCAGGCATCAAAAACCGGATAGCCACCTCCAGCCCTTTTTTCACACCCCGCGCCACCACCAGCATCGTTATCAACATAAACAGGCTGTGCCAGAAAATCATCTGTCCCGGGCTGGCGGTCAACGCTGCAAATATATTTTGAATCTCTGCCGCCGGTGCAGCGGTGAACGCACCCGACCCGGCATTCAACACATACGCCAGTGCCCAGCCTGCAATGACACTGTAATAAGAGAGGATTAAAAAACCCGCGACCACCCCGCTCCAGCCCAATAACACCCAGGCACTTGAACGGCCTTCCTCTCTGGCCAGCGTTTTCATGGTGTTAACCGGGCTTTGCCGACCACGCCGCCCCAGCAACACCTCAGCCATCATAATCGGAATACCAATGGCCGCAATACACAGCAAATACACCAGCACAAACGCACCGCCGCCATTTTCACCCGTGATGTACGGAAATTTCCAGATATTGCCCAGACCCACCGCCGAGCCTGTAGCCGCCAGAATAAAAATCCAGCGATTAGACCATTGACCGTGAATGGATTCACGTTTTGTTGACATACCGACCTGCCCTCCCGCAGATTTTATTGGCAACATTGTCGGTGAATTAACGCATTGGCTCAACTCCCCGGCCCAACTCCCCCGCAAAGCCGTATCCTTCCGGTATAATCCCCCGCCATGTCAAAGAAGAAAAAAACCAGCAACAGCAATACCATCGCGCTGAACAAACAAGCCCGTCATAATTTTTTCATCGAAGATCGCTTCGAGGCAGGTATCGTCCTGCAAGGCTGGGAAGTCAAAGCCCTGCGCGCCGGACGCATCCAGATTGTCGATGCCCATGTATTTCTCAAAAACAACGAAGCCTACATCAGCAACCTGCTGATCACCCCGCTGCTCACCGCCTCCACCCATATCCACCCCGAACCCACACGGGTACGCAAACTGCTGCTGCATCGCTCGGAAATCAACAAACTCATCGGTGCCGTAGAACGCAAGGGCTACACCATGGTGCCAACGGCCCTGTACTGGAAACACGGACGGGTCAAAGCCGAAATCGGCCTCGCCAAAGGTAAACAGCAACACGACAAACGTGCCGCAGAAAAAGACAGGGACTGGAAACGGGACAAACAGCGCATCATGAAAGGCCGGTAACTCTTCGCTGCCTGAGCGTGGTTATTGGCTGCCGGTTGCAACCTGTCCAGCGCCTTGTTGATCTGTCCGGGGCTAAAGCCCCGGTTCCTCGTAAATGCCGTAAAATCTTGCCTTGTGATCTGTCCGAGGCTAAAGTCCCGGCTCCTCGTAAATGCCGTAAAATCTTGCCTTGTGATCTGTCCGAGGCTAAAGTCCCGGCTCCTCGTAAATGCCGTAAAACCTTGGAGGTGAGGCTTTAGCCTCGCCCAAAACAGCCGGGTTATTTTTGATGTACTCATACACAACAGAAAAATGTTTTTCGTCTCTAATTAATTTGTCATAATAATCTACCGCCCAAAAACACCCCCTTCTCCCCAGCATTTCATTAATTAATTTTGCACTGCCCCCTTTTAGTTTTTGCATCACCTTCGCCAGCTTATCCAATGGTTTTATCAATAAATGAACATGGTTTGGCATGATACAAAAAGCAATGAGTTCATATAACACCGTGTCTTTCGTTTTAATAAATTCACTGAAGAAAACCAAAATATCATTATTAAGATAAGCACCATTTTTTGATTGATCCAGATATTTGTCTATCGCGAGCTGCCGTTTACCATTGGGCAGGTTTTGTTGTGCCAGTTTTGTCAAGTAGCCATCAACGCTATCCTGGGTGCGAAACGTGATGAACTGGTAATGATTTTCTATATCCAGATGAGGAAGATGGCTATGTCTTGGAAGTGAGGCTTTAGCCTCGCCTTGTGGGCCAGGACTAAACCCCCTATTCTTTTTCACCATTGAACCCTCCTTGTCCGCACGAAACTTTCTCATTTCATGATATTTTAACCTGGATTCCGCGGTTGAACGGCCTGTAGAGTGCATTGAGTTTTGTGGCTGTTATCGCGAGCTGCCGTTTGCCATTGGGCAGGTTTTATTGTGCCCGTTTTTTCAAGTAGCCATCAACACTATCCTGGGTGCGAAACGTGATGAACTGATAATGATTTTCTATATCCGGAAGTGAGGCTTTAGCCTCGCCTTGTGGGCCAGGACTGAACCCCCTATTCTTTTTCACTATTGAACCCTCCTTGTCCGCACCGGACTTTCTCATTCCATGATATTTTAACCTCGGTTCAAGCTTGCTGCGATAGCGGTGCATTCATAACGCTCAGCCAGCTCCTTTGTCTGTGGGTGGGGCATCGTTGGTTCAATTCGGGCCAAAGCCGAAACCGGCCCTACCAAAGGCAAGCAGCGCATCATGAAAGCTCGCCCCCCCTTTCCTTCGACATAATCAAAATATTCCTGTCAAAAGCGCGAAACTTTCCGTTACAATGCAGGTCTCAGAAAGAGAACCAATGGGGCTGACCTGGCTTCGACGTGGGTCACAAAACCTGAGGTGCATGCCGAGGAGCAATTACCTCGTAAATCCAACTGCAAACTTTATAGTTGCCAACGACGACAACTACGCACTAGCAGCTTAATAACCTGTCTTAGTGCCCTCGGCCTTACATGTGCTTGTGCATGGAGATCACCGGGGTCGACTCTCACAAGATCGCGATGAGGTATGTTCAGGGCCAATTCGCTAAAACCTAACTGAGCTCGTCGTACGTCTTCCCTGCCAGTCGGGTAGCGTGCGGTTAAATTTAAAGACTTGGCTAAGCATGTAGATCCGAAGGCGGAGGATTTGCGGACGCGGGTTCGACTCCCGCCAGCTCCACCATCTTTGTTCAAAATGAAAGGGTCGCCCTAATACGGTGGCCTTTTTTATTTGAGCAAGTCTCACCCGCACGGCAGCTTCCAGAATTTTTGTTACTAACTGCCGTAGATGGTTGAATCATTCTTACTGCCTGTTTTACCTGGATGGTGAAAGCACTGTTTTGCCCTCAGGCCAATATTCGTGCGCGCGTGTTGGGAAGCTGCACATCATTTTCACTCAATGCCAGCTCCATTGCTGCTGCATGACGTTGACGTTGTGTACCGTCGGCCAATTTTTCTTTAAGAATTTCTGATTCAACAGGACGGCCCATAAAATAGCGACGGCCAATAATAAAGTTCTGTCCATGATTACGCCAAATGGCTTCCACTTTCGTGACATCCGGGAACGGCAAACTTTCATCCTGATCCAGCTCGATGTTGTCATCGTCAACATTTTCGACAGGAGACGTATTGTCCGGCACATCAATTTGCAAATGGTGTTTTTCTAAATCGATGCCCGTGATTAATGAAAATGACTCACCAGCGAGTTTTGCTAATATTGGGTTTTGCATTTTGCTGATCAGCCAGTTAATAGCATGAGGATCACCGAGTACACCAGTGGCCTTGATTACCGCCCGGATCTGGCTTCCATCTTCTGATAATCTGGAGATCCATTCCCGGGCCTGCTCGACGGGCAAAACCCGGAAAGCCAGCTGGATAGCCTGGTCTTGATAGGGACCGGCTTTAAAAACAAGGGATTCGAGATTTTTAACACTGGCTCGCTGGCCTAATAACACCGCAGACCAGTTTGCCCAGAAGCGGATATTTTCATTGTCGTCATGCAGGGACGCATTGATTGCTGGCATACAATCCTGACGGCGTAATTCTCCAATCAAACGCAAGGCGCGTGCATAGAGCTTTTCATGTTGCAGACAGTCGTCGCGCCGTAAAATATTAGTCAGTATTTCGCCCGGGTCCTGGCGGCGGACGCTACAGGTCGCCAGGCCTAAATACTTGTGATTCATCTCTTTGCCATTGAGAAACCGTTCCATCCAGGGGGTTGCGATTTCAGCGGGCAGCCAGCCCATGGCAGAGATCAAACCGGGCGTGGCGAGATCATTGGCCAATCCAGCTTCAACAGCCTGCTGGATTTTACGGGCTTCATGGCTGCGCATGGCGATGGTCATCGCGGTAAACACCTCACCCGGCTCTTGCATCTCCAGGGCTGATTCACAAGCCGCCCAGCCAGACTCCAACGAGGTCATAAGCCCATCGAGAGGTGCCTCGATGCGCTGTTCCAGCCCCTGTATATCACTAGCCTTATAGTGAGGTTTTTCTGTCGCAACTGAGCGTAATATCCACAGAAAAGCGGCATCATCAACATATTGCTCATGAATATCTTTAAAAAAATGTTGTGTATTCATTTTATTCAAAACACCAAACCCGGGCATCATTAAAAACTACGGCGTCGCCACTTCATCCAGCGGGTAATACTTAATATCATCAAACCCTTTTTCCAGCAGGTCGTTGCGCAGGTGCTCGTTCATCAGGATGGTCATCAGGTTTTCTGCCAGACGAAAGAGCAGCAGGTCCTGCACTTTCTCTTCATTGATCACCAGCTTGTCGAAGGAGACATCCACCAGCGGGATGTTGTTATGCACCGTTGCGGTGGATTTTTTCATGTCGGCGGCAGCCACTACGCCGATGATGTTGACCGCCTTGTAGTTAGTGTAAACCGTGCCATCATCCGGGTCGGTCAGGTTCACCGCATAGGTGTCCAGGTTATCCACACCAAAAGCCTCCATCGCCTCGACCAGGTCATCACGCATCAAGACAATTTTATGATCATAATATGATGGAATCAGTGGGCCGTGGTCAGGATGATCAACCTCAAGCGGTCGCAACTTTATTTCAAAGGGTTCGGGGGGGGGGGTAGTGAACTGTGAACCTAGAAACCAAGTAAATTTACCGTCATACGGTGACCGAAAGTCATAACGATCTATATAATCACTGACATCCAGCCAGCGTTTTTCTGCGCTGGTATCATCTAACATATAAAACATACTCGCCTCACTCTATTTATAGATTTCTTTTTCGATGTATTGCTTACTGAAACGCGAGGTAAAAACATTCTTTTTCCAGTTTTTACCCGGGTTTTGCAACAGGGTTTTCATGCGTCGAGAGACCGTGTTGAGCCGGTTGACCAGCATGAACAGTTGCTGCTCTTCAGGTTTCGCCGGTTTATTGGCCGCCTCGATACACCAGACATCCTGCGTCAGTTGCATTTTTTTTGGCGATCAAATTCAAAATTTCTTCTACCAATAGAGTGTACCTCTCATGACCTGTGCTATCGTTTCCCTGTCCTGTTCATACGGAGGTCGTCAATCATCGCGTTACTCCCGTGACGACCGGAGTCCAGGAATTTCAGCCTCTGGATTCCAGCTAAAAACAGGCCTGATTAAAAATCATGGTGTCGCCACTTCATCCAGCGGGTAATACTCAATGTCATCAAAGCCTTTTTCCAGCAGGTAGTTGCGCAGGTGTTCGTTCATCAGGATGGTCATCAGGTTTTCTGCCAGACGAAAGAGCAGCAAATCCTGCACCTTTTCTTCATTGATCACCAGCTTGTCGAAGGAGACATCCACCAGCGGGATGTTGTTATGCACCGTTGCGGTGGATTTTTTCATGTCGGCGGCAGCCACTACGCCGATGATATTGACCGCCTTGTAGTTAGTGTAAACCGTGCCATCATCCGGGTCAGCCAGGTTCACCGCATAGGTGTCCAGGTTATCAACACCAAAAGCCTCCATCGCCTCGATCAGGTCATCGCGCATCAGTACGACAGTGTCATCATAATATGATGGAATCAATGGGCCGTGATCAGGGTCTTCGGCAACATAGGGCAGCAGTCTTATTTCAAAGGGTTCGGGAGGGGGGGTAGTGAACTGTGAGCCTAGAAACCAGGTGAATTTATCATCATACGGTGACCGAAAGTCATAACGATCTATATAATCACTGACATCCAGCCAGCGTTTTTCTGCGCTGGTATCATCTAACATATAAAACATACTCGCCTCACTCTATTTATAGATTTCTTTTTCGATGTATTGCTTACTGAAACGCGAGGTAAAAACATTCTTTTTCCAGTTTTTACCCGGGTTTTGCAACAGGGTTTTCATGCGCCGTGAGACCGTGTTGAGCCGGTTGACCAGCATAAACAGTTGCTGCTCTTCAGGTTTCGCCGGTTTGTTGGCCGCCTCGATACACCAAACATCCTGCGTCAGTTCCATTTTTTTGGCGATTAAATTCAGTGTTTTTTTCACAAATGTACTGTACTTCCCGTGGCCATCGTGGAACTGGCAACCGGTGGCTTCTATCGCCGCTTTGGCGTATTCGTAAGGGTCTTTACCCGTGTCGATGGTAAAATGAGCACCTTTAAGCCCCCAGGCGGGCAGCCCTTTTTTACCGCGCAAGGCATAATTACCCGCCAGCCAGATGCCATTTTCATGGTTGTTGACGTTATAACCGATATTGCCTGTGGCCATGCCGTCGGTATGCAGGTATTGCATGATTTTACTCTCTTTTAACGCCGCATTGCCGGGAATCACATGGTGAGCGGCACTGGTCACCGGCAGTATTTTGGCCAGTCCGGCCAGTTGCACCTCGGCAGTGATCTGCGCCGCTCCTTTTTTGGCGAGGTTTTTGCCGAGCTGCCCGGCGCTGTTTTTAAGTGCCATGCCATCATCATTCAGGCCCGGGATTTCATTTTTGTCTTCATCAAAATCATCCTGAAGCGTGTTTTTTTCATCGGTTGGTTTGGTGGGTGCGGTACAAAATGCACAGGTTTCTTCTTCATGGTCTTCGTGATCAATGGTGGCCACCGATACGGGTTCAATCATCTCTGTCATTGTTTTTCTCCGTGGTTGTTATCCACACCGTAACGGTATTCGCTACCCTAAAATATTCTTTTTGTTATGCCATAAAGGATCACCCATGCGACAGACGTTTTTTCCTTCAAACTTTACGTCAAAGGAGTACATGAGAAATTCACATTCACCTTTGATTTTGCCACTGATAATACCTTTGGCAACGCCCGCTTCATCGCCACTGCTCATTGCGTATTTCGCCCCTTTGACCATGGGCATCTGGCCATTGATGGTGATGGATTTTGGCCCTTTTGAGGTATCCGCCGACTGGCCCAGATTAGGGTAAGGAATCGGCACAACGGAAGGGCCAACCGGTGTTTTACAGACATCCGGAAAAACAATTGATTTCCCGCCACTGCCTTTATGGGCAATGCCTCTTCCATTAACAAATACGCTGCAAGCCATAACGCGGATACCTCCTTAAATGACGCTTAAACAAACGGCTGAACGCTGTTCCATTTCGGAAGAACAGCAGATCAATGCCGGTGATGTTAAATATTTTTTATGCATTCCCATGATACTGACCCCTATGGCCATGGGTCCAAACGCGGCACCGGCATCACCAAAACAATCTGCGGGGTGTAAAAATGCCGGCTCTGCGGTAAATGCAGCGGCATTGCGTATTGCCGCCACACCCCACTCTTTCGCAAAAAAAATTTCGCCGTTGAAACTGATCATCACCGTATCAACTTTTGAGTTCAGGTTAACATTCAGTGCATCGGTGACGGCGTTGGCCAGCCCTTCCCCGCGATACGGTTCAGAGGAGTAGCGGTGTCCCGGTTCTGAAGCAATACCGGGCGGGTATAATATAAAGCGAGATCCCGTGTCTACTGAGGCTTCAGCAGATAACTGAGGCGCTGCACCTATTAATAAAAAAGCGGCTCCTTCTCCCGGGATAAGGCCATCCATAACGCCATGTCCCGCGATGCGGTTCTTTTGTGTCAGTGTGTCCAGCAGGTAGGGATCAATGTAACTGTCAACGCCCCCGACTATCACCTGACTGCCCGGGTGTTTTTCAATATGGAGCATGGCGGCTTCCAGCGCATACAGCCCCGCAGCACGCCCAAAAGGAAAGAGGTAGCTGTTATCTCTATCAATCGCCTGCTTTGTCTGCATCTTCAGCAAGGTAAGAAAGTGATCGGTGATGGCAAAACGACGCCCTGGCAGTTTTTCCGGGCAGGCGAGGAAAAGGGGTAATGCCCTGCCCCTGGCCCGCGTCTCAAACAGTGTTGTCAGTGGGCGGGTTGCCAGCCTTAATAAACGTTTTTGCCAGGGGGAAATGCCCCCTTTTTTAAGCAGTTCATCGTCAAGGGGAGGTAAAACCCCATCGGGCACCAGTGCCATTTTAAGCGGCAATAATTTTTGATTGTAAAAAACACTTTCGTTAAACCGGCTAATGTTTGCACGTACCGCCGCCGCCACCTGCATAACATCATCCCCCAGTGCTGACAGCATGGTGACATCATGCACAATAACAGGACGCGTCGGAGGCTGAAATGTATCTGAATCCGGCATTTTTTTGCTTTGTCCATTTGCAGTCATGATTGAGTCTGGTTGAATATGTTTGTGATCATCAGATGGCTCATTTTGACAATTTAAGTATCACGTCACTGATCAGCTGTGCCTGTTTGTCACACAGCATTGCGGCACGCCAGACCATGCCAAGTTTTAACCGGTTCGGCTCTATGATTACTGTTTCCAGGTTAAACGGGGGCTGCACAGAAGTTCCCGCAACGGTAACATCTGCATGCAGCCGGACATGGGGTATTTCAAAGTTAATGGTGCCGTGTGGATGCATGTGAGTAATGGTGACGGGTTCCCCTCCTTTGAGAAATCCGGGATACACCAGATCAGGGTGCGCCATATTACAAAAACGCTTGTCAAAGTCTTCCGGCAGGAAAGGTGCCCGGCCTGTTTGCCATGCAGCATCATATGTACCGGCATAAGCCGCGCGTGGCTGCCAGTGCGGAGCGCTTGCGCCGAAACAGGCGGGGGCAGGCTGCTGGGAAATACGGGTAATCAGGTCATTGGGGTCTTCCAGATTAGGCAGAGGCAGGCCATTCATTTCTTCTGCCGTGCGCTGCCCTGCAAAACCACGGCCGACAGGGTTTCGCTCTTCTGTCGTGGTGACTACTTCGTCGATAAGGTGTGTTCCACCATAGGCATTTTCATAAATCATCGCCATGGTATGAAATGGCTTCGGGGAGGATATACGTCCATCCTGCCAATAACGATCACCAAAGACACGGACAGTTTTATGTATCTGGCCAACCGTCAGGCTGACGTCCAGTTGCTGAACTTCTTTTCCGTCGGAGGCAAAAGCATTACCGAGCATGATAATATCGCTGCCCGGTTTGCCGGTATGATAATCCGATACCTGTTTAATACTGGATTTCTCAGGGTCTCCCCAATACTCATCACCCTCTGCGGGGGGGAGTTGTTCATCGGCCAGAGTCCACTGTTCACCAATATTGAACGTGGCCCGAACCAGCAAGTAGAATGTATCAATACCCTCTTCATTCGGAAACAGGGCAAGGCTGGCTGCAAAGGGACTGCTGTTGCGAAGTTGTAACATAGTCGATACCGACGCCAGTGTCAGTTCACCTGAAACACACTGCCCTTGATTTGATGGGTACCCGTTGCGCGGCTTAATACGTTTTTTCCGCGTATTGACACTTTGCCATCTTTGGTCAGGATAATGCTTGATTTACCACATTTCAGGACGATTTTATCCTTGGCTTCAAAAATAATTTTCTGGCCATCAACCAGAACATCATCTACTTTCAGATCACTCTCCTGCCCTTGCCCTGCGTCGTTCCAGGTCTTATTATCAGCTTCATCTTCGCTCTGAAATTGCCCAAAATTTTCCAGCATGTCTTGCAAGGGGCTGTGGATCATACCCATGATCACCGGATTTTGCAGATTTCCGTTTGTAAACAGAAGGGCAACCTGCCGACCAATCTGCCTTTGGGTAAGCGCAAGTGTTGCCATTGCTTTTAATGGCTTATTGGCCGGGTTTTCCGAAAAGTCCACAAGCGGCTGCCCCTGTTTGTCAGTGTCCACCAGAGTACCGATGACAATCTCACCAGGCGCTATACCGGGGAGCGATGACCGGGTTTCTTCTTGTGCTTGAGTTATATCAGGTTCGTTATATTTCACGGTTAGTCACTATTAGCACTAATTGGTAATCACCTTACTGCCATTAATCACCACATTACCGGAGCCTTTGATATTGATCGTCTTTCCGCTCATGGTGATATCGCCATTACTTTTCATCACTATCTGGGCAGCACCTGTTCGGATGGTGATTTTATCATTTGCCTGTAAGGTAATTGTCTTGGCCTGCAATGCATAATCTTTTGTGACGCTTTCTGTATAATTGCCCTTGACAGATTCTTTCAGATCCTTATCAACCATAATCGTCATATTTGACCCAATGGTTTCTTTGTGGTCCTTGCCAACATCAATGGTTTTATTCTTTTTTATGGTTTCCGTCTGGTTGTTATTGACCGTTTTGTTACGGTCATTTTCTATTGTTGAATTTTCATCATTTTTAATGATTTTTGTACGGTCATTATCAACGGTTAAGGTTTCGTTGTTCTCGACCATTGTATCCAGGTTTTTTTCGGCATGGATATAAACCTGCTCCGAACCTTTTTTATCTTCAAAGCGCAGTTCATTAAAGTTTGCTGCGGTACCACTTTTGGTTGAGTGTGTTTTGATACCACTTTGTGTTTTTGAGCTATAAGGTGGTTTGTTGACCCCGTTATAAACAGTACCGGTTACAATCGGCCGATCCGGGTCACCATCAAGAAACGTGACAATTACTTCGTGGCCAATACGAGGAATAAATGAGGTTCCCCATCCGTTACCTGCCCAGGCCTGCATCACGCGCAGAAAACAGGAGCTGTTCTCGTCATTTTTCCCTTCTCGATCCCAGATAAACTGAGCCTTGATTCGGCCAAACTCATCAATATAAATTTCTTCGCCTGCCGGGCCTGTGACTATTGCAGACTGCGGCCCCTTCATTACAGGACGCGGATGCTCCCGGGTTGGACGAAAATGTACGTCCGATGAAATGCAGTCAAATTTATTACGGTAACCTGTCTCGCCTTTTTCGCCTGTGTAATAACTGGAATCAGAGGCATGATGTTCAACTCGCAGCAAAGTATAGCTGCCCTGCTCGTTCTTGGCATCGTGTTTGTCCAGCTTGAAAAAACCACCGGCATAAAACGTACTGCAATTGCTGGATCCGGTAATGGTATCCATCGGCGCTTCTTCTGCCTCCATACGGACTTTAACCAGGTCAGCACCCGAGCCAACATCATATAAATCAGGGTATTCATAATGTTTGAATTTGCTATTATTGGCAAATTTGCTTTTTGATTTTGTTTCTACTTCCTGGCTTTTTTTCGGCTCTTTAAAATTAAAGTCATTTACAATCCAGCCACCTTTCCTGAATTCATAATGATGTTCCCAGCTCCGTATTTCAGAATTCGGTGTCGAGCCCTTTGAGCAGGTTAAATTCGTTTCAGTACATTCATCATACGCATTCGCTTTGTCAACAATGATCAGGGTGTGCTTGTCTTCCTCATGGGTGAAATAATAGGCATAGCCTTCTTCTTCCAGTAGCCGGGAAACAAAGTCCAGATCGCTTTCACCATATTGAACGCAATACTCCCTTGGCACACCACCACTTGCCCTGAAATCAAAATCACTAAACCCCAGATCAGCAAATACCTGGCTGATGATATCCTTTGAGTTTTTGTTTTGAAAAATACGACGATTTTCGGTGTGAGAAAGGAACTGAAGCCACGGCACCATCACCAGATGATACTTGCGGAAACTACTGGAGGTGATTTCACCAAACGCAAACTTGCTGACAAGACCATGAAAAACCCGGCCATGTTCATTTTGAATTTTAACAGTAATCGGTTTACCGACGAGGTCTTCCGGTTTGATTTCAAGATTGAGAGACAGCGCGGTCAGCTGAAACTCAAATGGAGAAGAGACAAATTCAGCGCCATCAAATGAGGCCAGCAAAAGCACATCTTTCCCCAAAGGTGTGTCAACAGCGATAAGACGGCTGTCCTGAGTAAAATCACTCATTTACTGAACTCCCTAACTCAAATATTTGCGGCAGGCATACCCCGGTTCTCAGGTATGCAGTCATACATGCAATAACAAAACAAACATTGGTGCCACCTTTAAACAGGCAGCACCAATGTCATTGGGCTTTCTTTTTCTTTATAACGGTACAGCTTTTGTCAGATCGTAACCTGCGCGTTGCGGACTACCCGTCTTATTGGTTGCATCGTGATCTTTGTAGTTGATTTCACACTTGGAAAAACTCAACGTGATCGTTTCTTCTGGCTCGGCATCGCCGTTGGCAGCAATGTGGTAGCTGCTGACCAGGCAATTTTCCAGCGAATATTCCATAAATTCTTCAACACCGTCACTGCCAGTGCGAGTAAATTTAAGAACTGCATTTTTGCCTGACGAACCGGAAACAGACTCTTTAAACAGTGCAGCAACAGAATTATCGGCTATTTTCGTGAGATTTACTTCAGAAACAGTGGGCTTGCCGACTTCACGGTTAGCCATTTTACCCGCTTCCATGGTAATCGGGCGTGACGTACCAAAACTCACTGAGCTGATTTTGATGCACTTCTCAAAACCTTCAGCCGTTACATTTCCCGGTATTCCATCATATTCAAGATATATTGCCATTTTACTTTCCTCTCTCCTTCCCGTTTAAACAAAAAAATACCCGTAAATCGACTTGCAATAATAGGGTAATTGTTAGCGATGAACAACCAGCATTCCTTTGTAACCTCTATGATTCCAAACATTTTCTATCGGGTCGTTTAACATAGCCTATCATTGCGCCCCATGATCCCGTCCCGCCAACTCTGGCACCCAGCAAGGCCTGACTTTCGGGCCGGTCTCGCTGCTTTGAAAGGGTCTTTGAGGCTGTGCTATCAACAGCACCAACGATAGCGGCCCATTGTACTGAAATTTCCACATATTTATGTGACATATTCACACAAAGCCGATTTATTCATTATTTTACTTTAAAAACAATGGGTTAAATATAAAAGCCAACAAGAAGTGGATGATTGCAAAAATATTTAACCGGGGTTAGCGCAAATAAGCGCACTTGCCCCGGTGCAGAATATTGCCTGGTTAGAGAGACTGACAACTTTGCGCGTTATCTTTATTGCAATCAATAGCCAAAAAATTTCACTTTGCGGACGCAAGCGCAGATGCTTTACAGGGCTTTAGACTCAATTAAAAACTGTACTGCATATCAAATAACAGCCTTATATCATCTGCTTTTAACTGCGTGTCAATATCCGTCAACTGATCAAGTATTTTATGGGCTAATTGCAAATTCCCGTTAAAATTATGGCTATGTGAAAACTGCAACCCGATACCTATATCAGCTAGTTGTCCTGTGGGGTCTTTTTGACCAGAGCGAAGCTCATACTGTTTACCATAGGCATAATCGAAAAACACAAAGGGTTTGGCAAACGTTTTAAAATTAACTGAGCCAATTTGAACATCGAACATATCGGGGCTGTTAAACACCCAGTCTGTTCCAAGATACACTGCATCATCCGCCGTAAAAAAACTGGGTGAAAATCCGCGTACCCGCGTTGAGCCTGCCAAAGAGAATCGCGCGATTGCTGACAGATTGGTCCCGGAATACTGGAGACTGGAACGAAAAATGAGGCGTGAGGTGCTTTCTGTAAATGGAATCCGTAAAAACGTTAACAGCGTGTAATCAGCAGATAGAATATTGTAATCCTCATCCTGCTTTGCCGACTTTCCGACCTCGAACTTACCCCGGGTGTATTTAACACTCCCCTCGTGCAAACGTTTGTTGGCATCATCCAGATAATCCAGCTTATATTTTATGGAAGTGTGTCGTAACTCGTTATTATTTCCGGCAAAAACTGTGGTGCCGCTTCTAGTTTCCGTATCAGATTTTATTGTTTCAAATCGAAGCTCATAGTGACTATTTTTCGTGCGCCCACGTTCTTGTATATACTTACCGTATACGCTAAAGACATCAACCCCGCCACTCAAATCCAGGTTTTCGGCAGCCGTTTGATCCACAACAAATTGATTTCGTGATGACTCAATCCCCCCCCTGAAGCGCGGACTCAAAAAATTACTTTCAAAGGCCAATTGCCAATATGTTGTGTTGTCGGGTGATTTTGCCTGCAATAAACTCATTTTCATGTAATCAGCGATACCCAGCAGGTTATTAACCTGAAAGTCTGCATAAAATCGGTATAAACCCGATTCATCTGTACCATGATTATCGGCTCTGAGGTTGGCATTATAACGCGCTTCATTTTTAACGTTAATGTTCAGGCGGGTATCACCCACCTGGAAACCCGGCTCAAAATAACCATCCACGGTAATGCCAGGAAAACTATTGATAACAAACAAATTCTCTTCTACTGTTTTGTTGGTAACAGGTTTCGTTAAAAGATCATCAAAAACGGAGCGTAGCGTTTCTGCATTATACATGTCGTTGTTTTTTATCGAGACCTCTCCCAATATTCCCAGCAATAACGTAAGGCTGACCACACCATCCCGCACTCGTTGTTTGGGTATAAACGCTTTGGCAAGAATAAAACCACGCTCTCGATAAAAATCAGTGATTTTATTGGCGACAGCTTCAATCTGGCCCAAAGTAACACCGCGTTTGCCGCGCTGCTCCCTGATCAGCCAAACCAGTTTTTGCACTTCAAGTGGAGAGACATGTCGCTCTAAAGTCTCTTCCTCGATTTCAACGAGAAGATCAGATATTTCACCTAACTCATCAATGGTATAGCCTGATTCGAGAAGTTTACCTTCTCCCATGATAATAAAACGAATATTTTCAACCAGCTGAGTCAATGCCTCGCGGGTAATACCCAGTTCAGGAAATTCAACCAGCCCCTGAATCCTGAACTCCGAAACCGCCAGCCTGGGCCCGGCAGCAGGATCAGGGGAACGATCACGTACTGCGGGTACGTCCAGATCCCGCAGCAAGGTTTTTTCTTCTGCATCCCTGAGTTGTTCAACTTCCGGCATTTCCAAAAAATCTGCCATGGCTGCTGAAGTTTGAATACTCACCACAATAAATATGAAAACGTTGATTCTTTTCGTTATGACACTAAGCATTATTATCCATTTTAATCAAAATATATTACTGGTAATGGGCAGATTCTTTTCCAGGCCTTCCCTTCTGTGCCTCAATAGCATCAACCCTTATTTATGTTACAGGGGCTAAAATAAGTTTCCATGGCAACTCAACCCCTGGCGGTCAACTCATGAATCAGCGGTGTACATATAACATCCAGTGCCTGCTGCATCTGGCTGCCGGAAATCACCATGGTATTCGGGCGCGACATAAACGCGCCATCAATCAACTCCTGTAATTTGGGGAAATCATAACGTGACGGATCACGAAAACGAATCACGACCATGCATTCATGGCTTTCAGGAATTTCTGTGGCAATAAAGGGATTTGAGGTATCCACCACCGGCACACGCTGAAAATTGATATCAGTCACAGAAAATTGTGGCACGATAAAGTGGATATATTCCTGCATGCGTTCAACAATACGGGCAGACGTTACTTCGTGGGAATAGCCTTTGGTGCGCATGTCACGGGTAATTTTTTGCATCCATTCCAGATTGACCACTGGCACAACACCAATTAGCAGATCTACATGCTGCGCAACATCCACGCCGGTATTTTTTTGTGTGTTGCGGCGCTCATTGACGACGCGCGGATTATGCGAGGCGCTCATTTTTCGGCGTGTCCAACGCTGGGCTACGACACCGCCATGCAGTCCCTCAAAGAACAATAAATCAGATTGCGGGGATATTTGTTGCCAATCGGTGAATGTGCCGCTGGGGGTATCTGCATCGCTCGCGACTTCTTCACTGATGTAACGCCGGAATTTCCCGGTGCCACATTTCCCATACGACTGGAAAAGTGATTCCAGTAAATCAAAACGGTTCACTTCCGGGCCATAGGGGGTGACGATATCACCATCAGCTTCTGCTTTTGCCAGCACTGCTTGCATTTCGCTGCGGTCATAACGACGAAAACATTCGCCATCCACAAAAGCAGCATTAATACTTTCGCGCCGGAAAATACGTGCAAAGGCTTTTTTTACCACCGTCGTGCCTGCACCGGAAGCGCCAGTAACGGCGACAATAGGGTGTTTTTGTGACATATCTGTGCCTGTTGTTATATACGGCGAGTTATACGTTATTAACGCATCGGTGTTTGTTCCGTGGTATTTGGCAAACCAACACTGTTGGTTATAACATTAGCCAGTGTCACGCCGATGCTATCAGCAAAACGATCCAGATAATTGGGCCGGGGTGTAAAATCGACAATATTTTCCACACCAATAATCTCCCGTGCAACATAACTGGCGCTACCCAACCCATCTACCAGACCTAATTTAACACTCTCTTCACCATTCCAGAACAATCCGGTGAATAAATCTGGATTATCAGACAGCCTGTCTCCACGTCCGGCTTTTACCTGATCGATGAACTGGCGATGCACTGCATCCAGCAGACTCTGTACATGTTGTACTTCCGGTTTTTTTAACGGTGAAAAAGGATCAAGCACACCTTTGTGTTTACCCGCCGTCATCAAACGACGTTCTACGCCGGCTTTTTCCAGCGTATCCACAAACCCAAAACCGTCCATGAGCACACCAATGGAGCCTACGATACTGGCTTTGTTGGCATAGATTTCATCCGCTGCAGCGGCGATATAATAACCACCGGAGGCACAGATATCTGCAATAACCGCATATAATTTAATCTCTGGGTATTTTTCACGCAAGCGTTTGATTTCATCATAAACGTAACCTGCCTGTACCGGGCTGCCACCCGGGCTGTTAATGCGCATAATCACTGCGGCTGTTTTTTTATCTTTAAAAGCTGCACGCAATCCACCCACAAGATTATCAGCACTGGCTTGAGCATTTGATGCAATCACGCCTTCGAGATCAATCAATGCCGTATGTTCATCATGTGAGATGCCGCCTTCACCCCAGTCTGTGGGGATATACAAAATAATCGCAAACAAATAAACAAAAAACAGCGATTTGAAAAAGATACTCCAACGGCGGGCACGCCGCTGTTCATTGATGGCTGCAAACGCCAACCGGTTGAGCGTTTCTTTTTCCCATTCAACCGTCGTTGTTTTTTGGTCTTTTTTATCGGTCGCGCCCACCGGATCACCCACTGCTTCACCATGAGTCCAGACATCAACATCATTCGTTGCATGGGGTTCGGATGACACGGGTGGTTTTTGTGCATCCATTTTGTCGTGATCACTCATGAAATGTACCTTTTGTGTTTCATTATTTTAGATTTTACGCTCTGCTTCTATTTACCGCAGATTATTACGCCGTATTGATTTCGTTAGCCAGCCACTCCGGTAATTCTGTGATGGATGACAGGCAGGCCAGCGGTGAGCATGCCATTAAACGCTCCCGGGTGTGTACTCCGTAATCCACACCCACTGCGGCGGTACGAGCAGCATTGGCCATTTCCAGATCATATTCGGTATCCCCCACCATCAGAGTCCGTTTTGCATCGACATCGAGAATGTCCATAATATCCAGCAACATTTGTGGGTGAGGCTTTGAGTGAGTTTCATCCGCACAGCGTGTTTCCGTAAAATACTGCGAAAACCCGGTGCTTCGCAAAACCCGATCCAGCCCTCGGCGCCCCTTGCCGGTGGCGACTGCCAGCAAATACCCGGCCTCATGCAGATCCTGCAACACCTGCTCTGCCCCCATAAACGGCTCACAAGGGTCATCGGTAAAAAAGTGGTAGCGATAGCGGTCAATGATGGCCGACAGCACATCTTCCCCGCAACCCGGCAGCAACCGCATAATAGCTTCACGCAACCCCAGGCCAATAATGTCACGGATTTTTTCCCGGGACAGTACCGGCAAATCCAGATCTTTCAGTGCGTGTTGCATGCTGGTCACAATATGAGCTTCGGAATCCATCAGTGTGCCGTCCCAGTCAAACACCACCAGCTCATAGGTTTTTTGCATTTTTTGTTTCATCAGTATTTCTATCGTTGTTCTTTTGTCAGCACTCAGTCCGCAGATTGCCCAGCACGGTCTCCAGCTCATCGCCCAGCGGTGCGGTAAATTGGTGGATCGGTGCCTGTTCGTCCAGACCACGCAGCGAAAACCCCAGTGAACGCGCATGTAAAAAAAGTCGGCGCACGCCATACTTCTTCATTTTCTGGTCAAATTCTGCATCGCCGTATTTTTCATCACCGGCAATAGGATGACCAATGGATGCGGCATGTACCCGTATTTGGTGAGTGCGCCCGGTAAGCAGGCTGACCTCCACCAAACTGGCCTGCGCAAAAATTGTCACTGGACGAAAAACACTCACAGCAGATTTTCCTTCGCTACTGACAGTGACCACCCGTTCCCCGGAGCGCAAGGTGTTTTTCAGCAATGGCGCATCCACACGACGCTCACCGCCCCGCCATTGTCCTTTCACTAACGCCAGATAGCGTTTATCCATCCCGCCTTCACGCAACAAACGGTGCAGCTCACGTAATACGCTGCGGCGTTTGGCGATGAGCAGACAACCCGAGGTATCCCGGTCCAGCCGATGCACCAGTTCCAGATACGGTGCTTCCGGCCGCAGCACGCGCAACGCCTCGATGATCCCGTAATTCAACCCGCTGCCGCCATGCACGGCAATGCCGGAGGGTTTGTTCAATAATAAAAAGCCCTTTTCCTCCGCGATGATGCCCGCTTCGATACGCTTCAGCACCCGCTGTCCCGGATTGACCGGGGCCTCAGTGTCGGCCACCCGCACGGGCGGAATACGCACAGCATCGCCACTTTGCAAACGGTAACTGGCCTTGATCCGCCCTTTGTTGACACGCACCTCACCCTTGCGCAGCATGCGGTAAACCCGGCTTTTGGGCACCCCTTTGAGACTGGCCAGCAGAAAATTGTCGATTCTTTGGCCCGCCCGTTCCTCATCTACTTTAACAATGCGGGCCTTTGTGGAGACCCCCTGGGCGGTTTTTGGGGGCGTTTGTGGCGGTCGCTGCGTCATGGGGTGCATCATAACAAATCACGCCCGGTTTGCTGCCATGCCATAAGGCTGCTATATTTGCCCGGCTTATTGCGGGATAGTATTGACTCTCCGCCCATTTTCCCTCAGCACGGAGCTACGCTGAAACGCGACAGGATGGGGCGCAGAACGAAACAATTTTCTTAACATCCGTGTCATGACGGGTGTATTTACAATATTTAGTGCGCTCCCATGTCCATTTTGTGTTCATGACGAGCTGACCAATAGCAGCAAAACCAGACTCGCGACGCTGGCCCCTGTTTTTAGTAATCAAAACTAAAATGGCCGGATCAGTCGGCGAACGGTAACACTGTCTATTGTTTGTGAAGCCATTTTTTGCCCGCAGCCACAAGCGGACATTGGTTGAGCGCATGGGCTGAAAAAATGAAAAGAATGCTGTTTAACGCAACTCAGCCAGAAGAGTTGCGCGTTGCCATGGTTGATGGTCAACGACTTTACGATCTGGATATCGAAACCGCTGGCCGCGAACAGAAAAAAGCCAACATCTACAAAGCCCGCATTACCCGGGTCGAACCCAGCCTCGAAGCTGCGTTTGTTGATTACGGTGCTGATCGCCACGGCTTCCTCCCCTTGAAAGAAGTTTCCCGCGCCTACTTTGATCCCAATGCCGAAAAAACCGGTGGCCGCGTCAATATCAAACAGGTATTGAAAGAAGGTCAGGAAATCATCGTTCAGGTTGAAAAGGAAGAACGCGGCAACAAAGGTGCGGCACTGACGACCTTTATCAGCCTTGCCGGACGTTATCTGGTTTTAATGCCCAACAACCCGCGTGCGGGAGGGGTATCACGGCGTATCGTCGGTGAAGAGCGCAATGAAATTCGTGATGCGCTGGCGGCACTGGATATTCCCGAAGACATGGGACTGATTGTACGCACCGCAGGTGTCGGTAAAAACCCCGAAGAATTGCAATGGGATCTTAACTACTTATTGCAGTTATGGGAAGCCATCGACAAGGCCTCCAAAGAAGGGTCAGCCCCCTTCCTGATTTACCAGGAAAGTGATGTCATCATCCGCGCAATACGCGATAACCTGCGCAAGGACATCAGTGAAATTCTCATTGATGACAAGGTGATCTTCGACAAAGCCACTGAGTTCATGCAGATGGTGATGCCGCACAACCTGAACAAACTCAAGCATTATAATGACAGCGTACCGCTGTTTACCCGCTATCAGATTGAATCACAAATCGAGACCGCCTTTAAACGCGAAGTGCGCCTGCCCTCCGGTGGGGCCATTGTGATCGATCATACCGAAGCGCTGATTTCCATTGACATCAACTCCGCCCGTGCCACCAAAGGCAGTGATATCGAAGAAACCGCGCTCAACACCAACCGGGAAGCCGCTGAAGAAGTCGCCCGGCAATTGCGCCTGAGGGATCTCGGTGGACTGGTGGTCATCGACTTCATCGACATGTCGGCATCACGCAACCAGCGTGAAGTGGAAAACACCCTGCGTGAAGCACTGAAGATGGATCGTGCCCGCGTGCAGATCGGACGCATTTCACGCTTTGGCCTGCTGGAAATGTCACGACAACGCCTGCGCCCGTCGCTGGGTGAATCCGTGCAAATTGTCTGCCCGCGCTGCGAAGGCCACGGTACCATTCGTGGCACCGACTCATTGGCTCTGTCCATCCTGCGCATCATCGAAGAAGATGCCATGAAAGAGCAGACAGCACGTATTGTCGTACAGGTACCGGTCAACGTAGCCACCTTCCTGCTCAACGAAAAACGTCAGGCCATTTCGGATATTGAGCAACGTCAAGGTATCAAAGTGGTGCTGATTCCCAACCCCTCTTTTGACACACCTCACTATGAAGTGCAGCGTGAACGCGCCAGCGACCTTGCACACGATGCAGATTCACAAGCCAGTTATTCCCTGGCAGTGGAACGCGAAGACGCATCGGAATCACTGGATGACAAACCCAAACTGACATCCGAAACCCCTGCAGTAAGAGGTGTGGTGCCCACAGCGCCCGTACCACAAGCCCCAGCGGCAAATGAAAGCACACAACAAGGTGGTTTCATCAAACGCATCTGGAGCACTCTGGTGGGAGGTGTTGAAAACTCCGAAGCCACACCTGCAAAACCGATTGAAAAAACCGAAAGTACAAAACCGGCGCAGAACCGTGGGCGTAACCGCAACACCTCCGGTAATCGCAGCAACTCAAACCGCCGCCCTGCCCGACGCAATCAAAACCGTGATAAACAGGACGGTACACAAAACCGGGACGAGCAAAAAAAGAGTACACAAAACCGCAATGTACAAGCAAAAACATCCGCGGATAGAAACGAAAAACCAAAAACCGGCGATAAACAAACCGCTCGTACGCAAAACCGAAACCAAACCAAAAACCGGGATGCCAGCACTGGCGAAACGGTGATCAATGAACAGGTGGACACCGAGCAAAACGCACAAAATGATGGCCAGCAAAAAACGGGGTCACGTCGTGGGCGTCGTGGCGGGCGACGCCGTCGGCGCGATAGCGGTAATCGCACCCAAAATGTGGAAGCCAGCGGTAACGAAGTCAGCACTCATGAAAATGGTGCGGCCGAAAACAAAAGTAATGGGAATACTGGCGAAGCCAAACAATCAACAGCACTGGTAAAAACGGAAGCTGTAACCGCAACCGTACCAGACGCGGCAGTAACTCAACCCTCTGCTGAACGCAAAGACAAGCCGAAACCGGCAACCAGTAACCCGGTGAAAAAACCAGCAACACCGCAGGCCGTAACGCCACCTGCAACGACGGCGCAGGAAGCAAGGCAGAAGCCAGAGGCACAACCCCATAGCCCTGTGAAAAAGACACCGTCAGCGCCTGCTACTCCAGCGCCGGAAAAACCAAAATCAGCAGCGCTGGTACAGGTCGAAACAAAACCGGCATTGGCAAAAACAGCAAACAACGTGGGCTTAACAAGTCCGGTAAAGCAACCCCCTGCTCCTGCTGCTACGCCCGCCCCTGCACCAAAACCGGTAGAGCGTGAAAAAACAGTACCCTTTGAAACAAAACCGCCAGGCACACCACCACCTGTTGTAGACGCGCCTGCTGCACCGCGTGCCGCAAAGCCTGTGGAAAAACCCGTCAGCAAACCGGAAAATAGCGACTAAAATACGTTATTCTTAAGAAGCACCGGGTATTTAATGCAGAGGCCGCAGAGAAAACACTCTGCGGCCTCTGTGTTTATAACACGCCACTTGTTAGCACTACGACAACATAGCCTCCCTTAATTGTCATTTTTGTATGAAGGAAGTCACCCTAAAAATTGAACCCGCCGGACACTGACCTTCGTCAGTGTGCTGTTAACACTCCAGCAGTTTGCAGTGAAAGTTGTTTGTTTAAAAAAATCGGCGTATTGGATGTCTGTTTTTTTTGTATTTATGATTTTTCCGCTGACACAAGGTGGAGCCAGTGGTACTTGATTTTTCCCCCTATCATTTCAATGATATCGATGTCATTATCAGTGCCCGATGACAGAAAACACTATTTTTCAATTTTCACGATACACTGTCAAAATGGGACAATAATTTATCGATCAATCCTTACTGACATTAGTAAAAAGCCCCGACTGCATAATGCAATCGGGGCTTTTAGTGCCTGCCAGACCCGGCATATCTCGCCGTCAATTCTGCAAATAGCGTAATTGTATATCCTGAAGCAAACCTGCTGAAGCCTCTTCAATCATATCTAATACCCGCTCAAACCCCATCGGGCCACCGTAGTACGGGTCCGGCACCTCATCATGCTCAAGGTTGGGCGCATAGCTTAAAAACAAATGTAATTTGTACTCTGCCCCCACCGGGCAGATAGCCTGCAAACCCTGCTGGTTGTCTCTGTCCATGGCCAGAATATAATCAAAGGTAGTAAAGTCCTCAGCAACCGCACGTCGTGCCTTTTGTGCAGACAAATCATAACCGCGCTTCAGCGCCGTTTTCTGCGAGCGCGGATCAGGCGCCTCCCCGATATGATAGGCATGAGTACCCGCTGAATCAATCCTGATAACATCGGCAAGATTGGCTTCCTGTACATGCCGGGTAAAAACCCCCTCAGCCGTCGGCGAGCGACATATATTGCCCATGCAAACAAATAAAACGTTAACTTTTTCCATGAATATCAATCAGCAAATTTATGAGGTGGTTAAATTAACATGAAATATGAATTAAGTGCTAAAAACACCTGTTTTCAGTAAAAAGCGCAAACAGCATGATGCAGCCAGCCTTTGTTCATTTTATCACCAAAATTTAACATTGCACTTCATAATGTAAAATTTCACCTTGTGGCGTGCTGTGACATGAAAATAAGCGGGCTATCAAGGGCTCTGTTTTTTAGAAAGTATGGGCTTGCTCATGTCGATTTTACCCCTGAGTGCCGATTGCTGTGTGTAATGTTTATAATACTGCCCTATGCGTATACCGACCCATAGCCACAATAGTGAAAGTAAAACATTAAGCATAGCAAAGGCACCAAGCTCCAGTTTAAGCAAAGTGGTACCCGCAAAAACGACCCCGGCCTGAATCAAATCACCAAGCCGCCAGAAGAAGGTATCAATTGTGGTTTTTCCCAGGTATTTTGAGTCTGTACACACGGGAAGAAAAAGTGCATGGCGACTGGTGGCCGTTATCGAGTAGTCTGTGCTGTTTTCAATAATCTTGATAATACGCACAACGGCAAAAATGGGAAAAAATGCAATCAGCGCATAACCTATCGTGGTGATCAATGGCAGTAACAATATTGCCCCTGACACACCAATCAACCGGTAAATTCTTGAGACAATAAAAAACTGCAATAACAAACTGGCCAGATTCACCCAGAAAAAGAAGTCCGAATAAAATTCGCCAATTAAAATACCGCGTTCACTACTGGAGGTAATTGCCGAAAAATGATCAACAACCATGCTGGCCAAAATATACTCGCCAATTGAATTAACACAATTCAGTAATACAACGAATATAGCCAGAATCCGCAGATAAGGTAATTTTATCACCAGATGCAGACCACCCAGCATAGCATGCCAGTCAACCGCCTTTGCCGCCCGAGTGGAGGCATTCGAATTCGTCGGTTTAACCCGTACAGCAATACTGCTGAGCAAAAGAATGGCGGCAGCCAGTAATAACAGATTATAGGGGCCAAAGTAGGCAAATAACTCTGAAGCAAAACTGGATCCTAGCACTGCCCCCAAAGAGCCTCCAAAGCCGATAATTGCAAACAGGCGCTTACCCGATTTGGGATGATGCAAATCCGTCACCAGTGCCCAGAACTGAGCAACTTGTGTGACACTGAAGATGCCTAGCCAGATAAAAAACGGCACACTGATCGCCAGACCATTAACACCAAGTAACCAGAAACCCAGTAATGTCACAACAAAAAAAAGTGTGATTCTGTTATAAAGTTTTTCACCGGTAACACGTTTATAGAGCGTGCTGTATAACGGAATAACAATAAAAAGCACTAATGCCTGCAAAGCCACGGAATAACTGCGCAGCTCTGCGCTGCCATCAGTGAGGATAAAAGCTTCACGCGCAGGCTTGAGCAGGTAATAAGCAAACAGGATAAGAAAAATCCGCAGCGCCAGTTTGAGTGTTGGGCCGATTTCGTCACTGTGTATCGTTGCAGACAGTGACATCACACGGCCAGCCAGCCGTTTTATCGTATTCTTCATTAACTTTCTGTACTTTCCGGGCAGGCAACAAAACGCAGCATTTGTGATGGATGGATTGTCATATTTTGAGTGCTGATCACATTTGATAAGGGATTGACGTGCGTCTCGATCTTATGCCAACGCTGGCCATCCAACACCCAAAGTGTAAAATTTTGTTCACTACGAACGCTTCCCAATTCCTGTCGCTGTGAGTCTTCCTGTAAATAATCCAGCTGCAAATCCATGACGCGTGATTTGAAGGGTGTTCGCAAGGTAATAAACCAGCTGCGCTGAATGCAGGATGCCGGATCATAGCCGGGTGGAAAAACAGTGGGCGTATGATTTATTGCAGACTCAACGTTGAATTTAGCAGCCTCCCCGTTATTATCTTTCAGTTTTATCGCCGCCAGTAGATACCCATAAGCGGGTGCTGCGATTGTCGCATACTGCCCGTTAGCGGAGACCTGCTGGCTGGCAAACAAACTGACGCTCAATGCCGGGCGTGGTGGTGCATCCGCCGGATTCCAGATTGCCAGCTCCGGGTTCCAGGGAACTGCACCTGTAAAAATTTCACGTAAATACGCATGTCGTCGCTGCACGTAATGCCAAAGGCTTTCCGTTTCTTGCGAAAAATCAATCGCGCTGTCTTTAAGATAGGGATCATCAATGCGTTCAGGTTGTAATCTGATCGCGGTACGGTCAATGCGTTCCCGCATGGCTTTCGGACTGAACCAGCCAAAAGTTGCCGCTGCCCCATGTCGTTTCTCACCAAGCAAGTGCAACATTCGTTCAGTGAAAAGTTGATTGAGCACCGGGTTGCGTAATGTTTTTTCTTTTAATGGGTTGGGTGCGCCCAGCTCAGGAGGATAAAAATACTGAAAATTATCATTCAGAATATTTTCAGGAAAAGGTAGATAAGCATCCCAGTTACGCCCGAAAGACAGGTCATAATCCCAGGGGATAACCACCCACTTCCCGGTAATCGCTGACCGATAAAGAAAGTAGTTTTTATTATAGGTATCACCATTACTGGTGAGCACATTGAGTGCCAGCCAATTAATGACCGAATCAACGTCAAAGTGCATTTCGAGGTATTCATGAAATTCTTTAACCGGTGTTTGCGCAATGTCATCCATAAGCACCTGCAAAGGTGAAAAGTCTTTATCCCGTGGCGAGAGTTTAAACCAGCAGTCTTTCAGCGTTTTTTTATGATGCGACAGGAAATCACCACAAAACTTTGAGTCTGAAGGATGAAAAAACTGTCCGTCAGCACCCAGTCCGTAACGTGCCATAACGCCGGTATCGAGCCACTCGGTATGCATAAACAGCCCGCTGTAGCGGTTGTTGATATAGACACGCATGTATTGCAGTTCAGGGCCAGGCACCCCCAGTGCATGCACCAGTTGCCAGGCAAGCCATTCACGTTGCATCGAGCCATCGGTTGCCATGGCATCGAGGGATACTTTTTGCTGGCCTTTCCATTGCTGCCCATTTTCAAGTTTTATAAAAATACTTTTTTTGGGGAAACGACGGGTGAAACTGCCCGATACCTTGATACGCCCTTTTAGCGTTTTTCCCGCATCATCCACGATACTGACGGCGAACGAGGATGTATCGTGTGGATCTTTACGAAACAGAACATCGGCATCAATAGGTCGCATGTTGAGATGCAAGGTGCCAATACTCGTCCGGGATAAACCGGTTTTCTTTTCGGTACTGTTGACCATGCTCGCTTTTTCGGTGGTCCAGGGCTCATCCGCATGGACGGCCATACTCAGAAAAAACAATACAAGCACCCTGGATAACATCACTATCCCGGCAGCGCGGCAAATAAAATCGATGGATAATTTCACAGGATTCACTGGCTCCAGTCATGGCTGATATTTAAACCAACAGTCAGATTGTCAGTCACGTTTCTGCCCCACAGGACATGACCAACATTGGCCTGCCAGGACCAGCGCGCACTGATGCGGCTGGACCATGAGACTGCGGCTCTTACTTTATCGAAATCCGTCAAGCGGGTACGATTTTCAAATTTTATTTTTTCAGGCGATTCATTGCGAAAGGAAAAATCACCGCTGATGCGCATACCAATTTTGCCAACAGCAGCAATACGATGCTGTACCGATAGGTAGCTGAGAAACTGATCCGCAGGAGGTCCCTGCCAAAGTCGAATGGCGACCCCTCCCTGCCAGGACCAGGAATTGACCAGCTCCCTCTCTTCCTCTTTGAATAACCAGGCCACACCCGCTTCGATACCAAACCGGCCGTTACCCGGACGCGATGAATTATCGCGCTCATAGCCCGTCGGGATAATGGTGGTAATCTCCCAGCTTTTACCATTGCGATACTTGTCCAGTCGCCCCCGAATGCCCAGAGTCAGGTCTCCCACGCCGGTCAGTCTGTCATCACCACAATTGGCAGAGGCGGCACTTAATCCTGCAATCAGGGTGTAATAATAGCTATATCCGTATTCGATTTTTTGGTGCATGTACCAGTCACTGTTTCGACAGTCCACCTTTTTCTGGTTACTCTTGTCATCCCAGCGCTGATCCCCTGTTGAATACGTGATACCCGCCCAGTAAAACCGCTCTGCTTCAGAGCGCATCCAGGGACTGGCAGCCTGCACAATGGTTGCACACGTCAACATGGTGACACCAAACAGCACCTGTTTAAAATATGTTGAACAAACTAGTCTTTGCATAAATCCTGTCCATGATCCGGAATTGACGTGGCACACTGCCAGGCTGCCTGAATCACCCCCTGCGCCGGTTTATTTTGTACCGTATAACCCGGATCTTCTACACCCCCAGCTTGTGGTGAACTTTTCCATTTCCATATCCAGACACCTTCAATCCATGGTCTGTCCATGGACATCAACCACTCTTGCATAATGACAATTTGCATTTGGTTATCGGCCCGTGGTTTTTCCTCACGTAATTTCCGCCAGTCCCAGGGGTATCGTTCCCAGCCTTCAGCCGATGGTATACCGATTTCAAGTATCCAGGCGGTTTTGCCCTTTTGCTTGCGGATGGCTTCTCCCAGTTTGTTAATGCGCTGCGTAATCACCTCTCGCACTTGACCGGCATCGGCTTTTTCCGGGAACACCGGGTACAATGTAACGCCGACACTGTCCAGTAAATCCCAGTATGGAAATGCAATAACACCGTCTACGCCATGCGCAGCATAGGTAATGTGCCCGCTGAAATGGCGGCGTATGGCTTTAATAACATCGAGCCAGTATTTGCTCTTTCTCAACCGCTTCATCTCGGTGCCCACTACAAAAGCATCCACCTTGCTGGTTTCCGCGATCCTGGCATAGTGGGCTAAATGTGCAATATACTGTTTGAACCAGATTTGCTCATCCGCATCTATCGCCAGTTTAATCCGGCCAGCCCAGGAGCCGCTGACCAGTAATTGAGGCTTGACAACAACATGCAATCCCTGGCGTTTTGCTTCACGTATCCCCGCAATCAATTCCGCGTCAGATACATTGTCAGCCAAAAACAGGTTCGTTGTTTGCGGGCTCTCCTGTTTCATAAAAGGGATAAAAGCAACAGAGTTGGCACCGGTTCGATGAAGTTTCTGAAGCGACTGGCAAACCTTTGGTGAATCCAGCGCAGTCTGGCTGTCCTGTAGAAAATTAAACCCGTGCAGGAGGGGTGACGAACAGCTTGCATCAGCGCTCTGAGTGATTAACAACAACACACAGGCCCATAACAGCAGCAGATTGCGCAATTTATCAGCCATCAACATGTTTGAATACCCGCCAGCCCTGATAATCATAAACCTGCTGATAGTCTTTCATTCCAGAGCGATACAGGTCAGGAAAATGTTTATTGATACGATCCCAGTCACCTTGGCCTACACGCGGATCCGGCACAACAATATAGTCGATATCCGGTACCTGCCTGCGAACCTGTAACTTGAACAAGTCTGACCTGGGCAATGCCATTTTTTCTGTATTGCCATAAGCAGCAATAACACGATAGGCGGTAAAATCATCGATAAGTACCTCACCCTGCTGACGAAACAGAAACTGTCCCAGTGCAACATCGGCTGTGTGCGTATTATTTAAACGGGAAAAAAGCGCATTTTGCCAATCACGTACGACGGGGTCCGGCGTTTGCAGAAAATTGTGCCAGCCAGATGCGCCCCCCGCAACCAGCAGCAGTACAACCGCCGGGAACGTCCAGCCTTTTCGAGTCCGGATAATACTCAGTTCTGCCATAACCGCCACCATGACCAGCGCCAATAGTTCAACGGGACGTTCAAGATAAAATTTACTGGTCGCAAAGGCGATGGCAATCAGTGGAACTGACATCAATGCCAGACTGACTTTCAGATGATCCTTGTGTTTCGCGGCCAGTGCCAGCAATAAAAACACAATGGGAAAATAAACCAGCAGCAGCATAAACGCCGCAGCCAGCGGTGCAAACCATTGACCGCCATACTGAATCAGCCAGGGTGAATCAGCCGCATGCTGCCAGGCTCCGAGAAATGTGGAACCGGGTTGACGAATAAAATGACCGGGCCCACCTTCAAAAACCCAACCGAGATACGCCCATGTCAACACAGCCACACCCAGCGGTATACAGATAACAATATAAACACTCAAGGGCGCTTCCAGAAAAATACGCCGTGGTGCAATTAATGCGAAAAAAGGAAACAGGGCAATAAAAATAAACAACGCCACAGCATCAACAAAAAATAACAGGCCCAATAACAGACCCAGCATAATAAAAGAACGTAGATCCGCCTGAAAATTCATCCGCAAGCAGGCCAGATATACGAAATAAAAAATCAGAAGGGTAAGCGCAATATGCCCACCCGTCGTGGCGGCCCATAACAGAGGTGCCTGAAACAACACCAGCATGAGCAGCAGGAAGCGTTGCCACAATGCAAATTCCTGATGACGCAATTGGTGATTCCAGACCGTCAACAATAGTGCAATCAATAAACTGGACAAGAGATACGGTGCCACACCTTGCGCATCTGGCGACAACCAGGCAAAGGGCATCAATAAATACAAAGGCAGATGCGGCGTATCCAGACCAAGATTCTCAAGGCGGAATGGATCTGCATCCAGAACACCCAGCACCTTTACCCAGTCCCGCAGTGCCATTTCATGGCTGAAGTTGTTTCCTGTCAACCAGACACAAAAACCGGTCAACAAAACCCCAAACAACAACAGCCAGGCAAAATCCGCTCTCTGTCGATTCACTTTCATACGTCAGCCTGGTCTTTTTTCTCACGCGGATCAACATGCAAAAAATTAGTCAAGCCATGCGTGGTTTTTTCCCAGTAGAACGGTTTATGAATAAGCTGCCAAAGCGCTTTATAGGCCGCAATTGACATCATCAGCCAGTAAACAGGCACTGTCAGCGCCCAGGGTATGAGGTGATACAAATGACGTTTGAAGACGCATAATGTTGACAGGTAGATCAATAATCCGTTACCCAGCAACAGGCTGAACAGGCTGGCATACAAAATAATAGAGGGGAAAATGACATCCAGCACATGGGTCTGGGTATACAGCCAGCCGAAATACGTTAAATAAAGGAGCGGCGCCAACAGACAGCTGAGGACAGCACCACCGATGAAAAACTGGAACCCCCAAAAGCCGACATGCCCCAGTGACCGATACAAGCGCACAGGATGTCGCATATGCACCAGGTACGTTTGCATATAACCCTTGATCCAGCGTGAACGCTGTCTGATCCAGTTACCAAACCGGTTCGTGGCCTCTTCATAGGTTGTTGAGTTAACCACACCCACATGGTAATTCAGCTGCGTCAGGCGGACGCCCAGATCAGCATCTTCCGTGACATTATAAGGGTCCCATGCATTAACCTTTTTTAGAATCCGCAGCTTGAAATGGTTCGAGGTGCCTCCCAGAGGTATCGGTATTTTCAGTGCCTCAAGTGCAGGCAGATAGAAATCAAACCAAAGGGAATACTCCAGTGTGAACATCCGCGTGAGCCAGTTTTCATTGGCGTTAAAATAATTAAGCCGCGCCTGGATAACCGCCGTATTCTCCGGCGCTTTGCGAAAAGCAATAACCGCTTTCTTTAACTGATCACGTTCCGGCTTATCCTCGGCATCATAAATCGTCACCAGTTCGCCGCGTGCGAAACTCAGTGCATAATTGCAGGCTTTGGGCTTGGTTTTAGGCAACGAAACCGGCACACGAATAATCTCGAACATACTTTCCAGGTCAAGGTTTTTGGCCGCAGCAATGGTTTCCTCGTCGTCCTCTTCAAGGATCAGCTTGATATCCAGCTTTGAAAGTGGATAGTCAATATTGCGCAATGATTCGGTAATAATTGGCAATACGCTGGGCTCTTTGTACATGGGGACAAGCACCGTATAAAAAGGCAGGTCATGATCATTGATCGCACGGACTTCTTCATCTGTGACCTTGACATCAATTTTTGCATGGCTGCCGACCCATGCGAACAACATACGCAAACCAAAATTCAACAGCATAAAAAGGCTGATAAAAACATTGGCCAGAACCAGGGTCGCAATGGGCCAGAATGTGGCGGACACAATAAGCACCGACAACAAACCAAATATCCAGAACAGTTGTGCGCGGGTAAAAACCTGTCCGGCGGAATTCACTGGCTGCTGCCGGGCAAGCTCATTCACGGCCCGGTCACTGAAATGCTGGTCTGCCTCGTTTTGCGCTGACCATATAATGTCAAACCTGGAGGTTATGACATAATCATACAAACCATCACTATGCTCATCCATATACTCAAACACCGCTGGTGTCGGGTCGGCCACGGCAAACAGAATCCCTCCGTCCATTTTACGTAAAGGCAACACGAGCAGTTCTGTGTAACGGGTAAGCTCATCATCTTTCCATAACGCTTTATCCGGACGTTCTTTAAAAAGATCAACAAAGGGTTTTTGATACTGAATGGCAAGCGTGAGATAAAAATCCTGAGCGCGCACCCATCCCTTGGAAAGCAGAATATCGCCCAGACGTGTGCCCCATTTTTTTTGCAAATCAAGCGCAGTGTCCAGCTGCTTTTGCTGAAGTAATCCACGGGTAATCAGTAACTCTCCAAGTGGCACAGAATCACTCATCGTATCCTTCATAAAAATGGTTGAGCCATCCATGATTTTATCGCCTCACACAGACTGACAGTTATTGCTCTGCTGTTGACGTTGGCGTCTGAACAGATAAACAATACCCAGCACCAGAGTCAGCCATACAAAAACCATAATCCAAAAACGATATTCACTAATGGTCGCCAGCCAGTTACGGGTTGACGGGTAATGCACTCTGGCCAAAGTCGGCTCTGTACTGTTCAGACTGAACAGCAAACCATTGCGGTCCGCAAAAGCAACATCATCTTCATTGAGAAACAACCTGCGTATATCTGGATAAGGGTCACTGTCACCGGAACGTAACCACAGTCCGTGTTGACCATGGCTGGTCACAAGCTGTGCAATGGCAATGCCCGATAACTCATTCACCTTTAATAAAGACTCGCCTTTTCTATCCTTGACCTCAATAACACCCTGTTCAAAATCAACGGGCGCATCCAGTTCGGAAAATGTAACATCGCCCAATGCAATAAACGGGCGTGCAGGAGTAAGGGTATTGCCTGGCTTGACAAAAATGGCTTTACGCTCTGCAAAAGGTACCGGGAAGTTTGCGGTAAAAGCAGCGGTAAAAAGCAATGACTGTTCCGGGCTGTCGAGATAGGCCGAAGGCAGGTAAATATCAAATTGTTCGGCAAGATAGGCCGGAAGATCCACAAATCGTTCAGGTTTCGCAGTATTTTGCTCAAGCACCAAGGTGCTTTCCGGCAATAGCTGCACAGGGAATGTGGTAAGCCCCTGTTCAGAATGGTCACTGACTGACGCGGTATTCATAATTTGTATACGTAAATTATTATACAATTGCTGATATCTGGCAGGCAGCAGAATTTGAAGGCGCTGCACACCATCACGACCATCCAGGTGTTCTGCATGCACCATAATGTCATTCAAATAGGTATATAAACTGAACGCCGCCTTGCTGGATGGCGGCGGCACCATCAGGTCCAAAAACAATACCGCCGGGCGTGTACCCGCAGGCATTCTGAAAGGGTCCAGTAACAGATTCCATTCCGTGTTGGCCCAGACGTAACGGGTTGATGTATCCATACCAAAATCGGCAAGTCTTATCTCATGCATGCCATCGCCCGAACCGGTAAATTTTTCACTGGAACCGGTTGTCAGCATTTTATACTGGCGTCCTGCCACCAGCTTTTGCCAGGTGGTGCTCATCAATGCCGAAGCTGATGTCTCAGCAGGCCGGGTAATAGAAATAACACTGCGCAACGGGCTGCTCAGCAACATAACCGTGTTGTCATCATCAAGGGTTTGCAACAAGTCCGGGGGTTCCTGCTCCGGCTGTGCTGACTGCAACTCCAGTAGCAACTGCTTCTTCAGATCTGACCTGTCCCCGATGACAATATGACCGATCTCAGGATAATGCGTAATAACAATATTTTTCCCCTGGCGGTACAGATGATCCATGATCCCCCAGACAGCATTAAATTCGTCTTCAGAAAAAGTTCTGTCCGGTATTGTCAAAATGACCTTCCCAGGTAACAGTATCCAGGCATCGCGCAGTGAGGCAATAGTGTCCTGATAGCCAATAGTGAGTGTTGAATCCGCCTCAATATGCAGTAAAGCACCACTGGTACGCGCATCTGGATAACGATCATTTGTGGTGAGCAAGGTTACTTTGACAGTGATGTTCAAAGTACCCGGTTGTATTAAATTGACAGGAATATCAACCTTGAGATCACGGCGGTATTGCTCGTCCGTCAACTGTACCTGTTTAAGTGGGTGACCATTCGCCAGCAGCAGGATATTTGAACGCTGGCCCAGCAACGATGAAACGTTGTAACGGAGATGAATACTTGCAGAAGATACTTTTGTATCATGTGGAATAGCGTAAGCCAGCTTTGCTTCATAACCGATTTCAGTATTCGCAAAATGAATACCCTCTTCATACCCAAGTTCTTCCAGACTAATCGATACCTGCCCGCCTGATGTGGCAATGCCAGTATTGCCGGTCACTATACTGACACCTGAGCCAAACCCGACAGATGGCAAAACAAAAAACAAAATTGCAGCTGCACATTCAAGAATGTGTATTTTACGACAAGCAGGGTTCTGCCAACTCATATTATTAAAATCCATTCAAATAACTCACCCCACCCCGCAGCACGCTATCTCGCCGCACTCGGATGTGAAGCGGGGTATTGCATTAATCAGCTCAAGCGCCTGCGCAACAAGCTGACGAAACATCAACAAGAAGGAATGTTCAGAAATCATCAATTTTGATTTTTTATACGGAAAACTACGAGGGATATACCCCTGAGCGGTCATTAAGAGGAAATAGAAATAACAAACTTAATGGTTAACTCTATTCACCTGTCTACGCTTTATATAGTTCTATAAAATAGTTTTTATTGAAATCAGCAATCATTTGTGAACTTCGATGACGACACACCATGAGGCTTACGCAAATGTTACCTACTTCTCCAAAACGCTAAAATCAATAACAATCCCCTGAAACCAGCATAACAGATATAAAGATGAATACATATTCCTATTCTTTAATTTTTATTTATGTATTTGCCAGTTAACACTTTTTTTGCAATCTGCAAATTGTACGCTATATTCAGTGATGCAATTTCCCGCCAATATCAGGAACAACAAAGCTATAGGCATTTCTACCCAGAAGTATTCCACCTGTCACCATAAGCAAAAAGCTCCAATCGTATGATGATAATTTTTACACCTGCGCAGCAATAACCGATAGTGATTTTTTTCGACACCACCAACGCCTTAACCCAGTACGTGACAAGGTAAATTGATTGCCATTGCAGGCGCAAAGGGTAAGTTCATCAATCTCGTTTCGACGTAATGCGCTCAATAAAGGAAGCATCCATTCACGATTGAATACGCGCACCCGCTGCGCCCAGCCCTCCATTTCCCCGTTTTGCCAACAACGCAATAAATCATCCAGTACCAGCAAATGCTCGCCGGATGAAAGAGTGGCGTTTAACCACGATGCAGCATTTTCCGGCAACCTCTCGTGTGCTGTATTTGACAGTGCAACCAGCCCCTGGCTCACAGGTTCATTGCTCCACACCTGGCTCCATTGCCCCCCCTTATTCTCGGCGGGTATCACCGGTGTTTCACCCCCGCCCCAAAACCACAGACTACTCACTGGCGGCTGTCCGGCGGTTTGTCTTCCCTGATTCACGGCACTGACATGCAAAACCATTTGCACTTCGTTCATCAGACGATGCCATTGTTTACCGTCCACGCCACCCGGCAAGTATTCACCAATGGCCCGACCGCGCACTTGCGCCAAATCGTAAGTACGCAACCTCGGTGCATCAGACTGATGTAAATACCAGCGCGTGGGCGTCGCGGCTTCAATATGCCAGCCATCCTGCGTAAATTGTGTATTCAGCTCAGCCACTAACAAATCAGCTTCGGCCTGGGACAAGGACAAACTTTCCGGCCCCACCAGCACCAGCTGATCACGATCCGGGATCAGCTGCACCGGATCAGCCCGCAAGCACCAACCCGCTGCTGACCGTCCTGTGTCACCGACATAACCAATAGCGGCCACCGGCAAGTCAACATCCGCTGGTGTAGCCACGTCAAAAAGTGCAAACAGCACCGCCTCAAAACCGGCACCTGAAAAACGCTGTTTTTGCGCACGGGAAAAGAAACACTCCAGCTCAGGCAAACGTCCCGCCTGAGCAAACACAGATTCACGCCCGGCAGGTGGCAAATCCAGCAGGCCCGGCAGCACTAGCGTGCAACGCCGCCCTGATGTGTTTTGATCATGCGCCATGGGAGTTCAGGTGTTTTTCCGATGTAAAAACATCGCATCACCGTAACTGAAAAAACGATACCGTTGTGCAATGGCATGTGTGTAGGCTGTTTTTATTTCGTCAAAACCGGCAAAGGCACTCACCAGCATTAATAACGTGGATTCCGGCAAATGAAAATTGGTGATCAGGGCATCCACCACACGAAACGTGTAACCGGGAGTGATAAAAATATCCGTATCGCCCTGAAAAGGAAGCAGCTCCCCTCCACGGGCTGCGCTTTCCAATGCGCGCACGCTGGTTGTACCCACCGCCACCACACGACCACCACGGGCCTGTGTTTGCTGCACCGCCGACACCGTGTCCGCCGACACCTCAATGGTTTCCTTATGCATGTGATGTTCGGCAATATTATCCACACGCACAGGCTGAAACGTACCGGCCCCTACATGCAGCGTGATAAAAGTTGATTCAATGCCCTGCTTGGTCAGCTCATCCAGCAGGCTCTGATTGAAGTGCAGCCCCGCTGTCGGTGCAGCAACCGCCCCCTGTCGCCGGGCAAATACCGTTTGATAACGCTCACGGTCCCCGGATTCATCAGCACGCTCGATGTACGGTGGCAACGGCATATGGCCGTGGCGTTCCAGTAACGTTACCACCGGTTCCTCCCCGTCAAAATTCAGGCAAAAAAGCGCGTCTTCACGTCCTGTTACTGTGGCCCGCACCCCGCCCTCCAGCAATAGGCGGCTGCCTGGCCTGGGGGATTTGCTGGCCCGTACATGAGCCAATACACGATGCTCATCAAGCACCCGCTCCACCAATACTTCCACTTTGCCACCCGTGTCTTTCTGACCCAGCAAACGCGCCGGAATCACCCGGGTATTATTCATTACCAGTAAATCACCCGGCTGCAACAGCGCACCCACCTGGGCAAACAAGGCATCCTCAACCCTGTTACCCCGCAGCACCAGCAAACGGCTGGCCGTCCGCTCGGCCAGTGGATACTGGGCGATCAGTTCAGGGGGAAGATCAAAATGGAAATCACAACGACGCATGGCGCGGGAGTGTAGCAAACTACTCCGTGAAAAATCTCCTTCCTCTGCAACTTGCCTGTGACGCGCTAAACGCATATCATGTGCGCCGTCTCAACAAGTGAGAATGCCGGGGTGGCGGAACTGGTAGACGCGCCGGATTCAAAATCCGGTTCCTTCACGGGAGTGCCGGTTCGATTCCGGCCCTCGGTACCATCTCCTTGATTGAAACGACGAATTCACTGCGTCCAAACAACCCATGCACAGGCGGCAGCTCACCGGGTTTTGTATTCCCTGACACGCCCCTTATCTTGCTTTGATTGTGCCTGTATCCTGACTGACGACCCGGTACCCTTCCAGTGCTTCTGGCAATGCTGTTTCAGTGTCAGGATACCTGCCATCCAAACCAATCCTGATGACCGCTTCCCCTTCAGACAGACCGATACCCACCGAAACCACACCCGGCAAAAGCAGTAATTCTGTCTGGTATTTTTCCTTTACCTGCTGAATAGTCATTCGCATATCCGTTTCCGCAAGAGTCAAAGTGATGGCAAAAAACAATGACAGAAAAAAGACAAGCCGCTTCAGGTTCAAAGACTCAGATCCAGGGCGGAAAAGACATTTTCCATACGATTGATAATCGTCGTTGTATCGCTCCCGGCAAACAGCAGCCCCACCAGATTCCTGTCATTGTCCAGCACCGCCGAACCACTGTCACCGCCCTGGCTCATAGCCCCGGCCATGACCTGATCAGTAAACCGGCCAACCTGTCCTCCGCCGTACTGCACATTGACGGTGACATCAATCTGTTCGATAGTCCCTGTGGTGTATTCTGTCGTGCGACCGCTTTTTTGGATCGCCATGCCCAATGTTCCTGATGTCATCCCGGCGATGGCACCAATGTCGAGAATGTCAGCGGAAATATCATTGTCATCAAGCGGTTTAGCAATGGCAGCATCCACCCGATTATCTTCGGTCTGAATCCTCACCGCTTGCAGACGGGTTCGGCTCCCCGTGGAGGCCGCAAGCAAATTCAGTATCGCGGCGAAACCATTGCCGATTGGGCAATCACTCGGTAAACCAATACCGCCACTCAGATTGATGGGAACAAACTCAAGCAGGTTCGCAATATGGTCACCCGGAAATTGACCACCATCAGCCGGACCAGGTTGTAGAATAGCATCACCAATCCCGGCAACATTGCTGTTGGCCAGCACATGATTATTTGAAAGAATCACCCGCTGACCCTGTTTTTTCACAATACAACCGAGTGTACCCGCCGTCACATCACGATGGGCGATACTGACTCCGCCGGGTGCCGGTCGATGGCGTTGGGTATGCGTATTAAGCGCCCGTATGCGGCCAGTTTCAACAACGTCTGTTGTGATTCCATCAATTTGTTTTGGAATAAGGTCTTTACTGTTGAGTTGTATCCCGGGCAGCTTTTTCTCAACTGAGCAGATGATGGAAAGATTCAGGCTTCTCTCCCCCGCACTGGTTTTATAACCGATGCCGGTAGCCACTACATTTTGTTTTTTTAGCAGATCATTACAAACACGCTGAAGCACTCTCCCAATGGACTTGATATCTTCGGCCATGCCTTATCTCCTGGGTAATATCGTCAATAATATTCCCCCCTCTCCCCTCAACGTAATCTGAACCTGTGAAGTTTCTCATATTTTATAAATACTAAAATTAACCTCCCCAAACGCCGACCTGCCTTTGTGCGGATTCCAATACCCGTTTTTTCACCCATGAGAAATACGGATATTGCCAACCCGCCGCTCATACTTGATGCAGAACACAAAGATTGACGCGAAAAATACAAATGAAGTTATGTTAGACAAAAAATGCAAAAAAATGACACCTGAATCCCCCCACATAACCGGCAGGCTAAGCTCTACCTGGAAAGAGGGTGAGACTGGAGTATTACCGGCTTTTTATTCGACTTTCTTCAATACAGATGCACACCCACCGCCGCCCTGTTAATATGCGACAAGAACTCGTTCGTATCATTTTGTGCAAAAATCCGCTGTACCCAGACTGATTTTTGCCCGCAAAACCTGGGAGACACCATGGAAGAAAATATCCAATCCACCCTGCAAGAAAATCGTCTGTTTGCCCCCTCCGCTGAGTTTTCCAGCAAGGCACGCATTAAAAACCGCGCTGAACTGGATGCCTTGCGCGCCAAAGCCGAAGCCGATCACGAAGGTTTCTGGGCCGAACTGGCTCGTAATGAACTGGATTGGCAAACACCGTTCACTTCCGTGCTGGATGAAAGTAATGCACCCCATTATCAATGGTTCAGCGATGGCAAACTCAATGTGTCGTACAACTGCCTGGATCGCCACCTGGCCGAGCGTGGCGACAAAACGGCCATCGTATTTGAGGGTGAAAAAGGTGACATCCGGCACATCAGCTACTCAGAGCTGCACCGCGATGTCTGCCAGTTCGCCAATGGCCTGAAATCACTGGGCGTTGGTCCAGGCGACCGGGTGATTCTGTACATGCCCATGACCCCCGAAGCCGTAGTGGCCATGCAGGCCTGCGCACGCATCGGTGCCACACATTCTGTGGTCTTTGGTGGCTTCTCGGCAGAATCATTGAAAGACCGTATCGAGAACGCCGGTGCAAAAGTGGTTATTACCGCCGATGGCGCCCACCGGGGTGGCAAAATTGTCGAACTGAAATCCGCAACGGATGAAGCACTCAACAGCGGATGCGCCAGCACTGAAAAAGTCATCGTACTGAAACGCACCGGCCATGATATCAACTTCACTGACTCCCGTGATATCTGGTGGCACGAATTGATTGAAGGCCAGGAATCCACCTGCGAGCCGGCATGGGTGGGCAGTGAGCATCCCCTGTTTCTGCTTTACACCTCGGGTTCCACCGGCAAACCCAAAGGTGTTCAGCACTCCTCCGGCGGCTACCTGCTGAATGCCATTACCAGCATGAAATGGGTATTCGACATTAACGACACTGACATTTTCTGGTGTACCGCCGATGTGGGCTGGATCACCGGCCATACTTATGTGGCCTTCGGCCCCCTGGCCGCAGGTGCCACCATGCTGATGTATGAAGGCGCACCCACAGTGCCAGACGCCGGGCGTTTCTGGAAAATCTGCGAAGATCACCACGTCACGATTTTTTACACGGCCCCCACCGCCATCCGTGCCCTGATGAAGGCAGGCGATGATTTACCAAATCAATATGACCTAAGCAGTATCCGCCTGTTAGGCACTGTGGGTGAACCCATCAACCCCGAAGCCTGGATGTGGTACCACAAAATTATCGGCGGTGAACGCTGCCCCATCGTCGATACCTGGTGGCAGACTGAAACCGGCTCACATATGCTTGCGCCCGTGCCCGGTGCCGTAGCCACCAAACCCGGCTCCTGCACCCTGCCACTGCCCGGTATCGCCGCAGACATTGTGGATGCCGAAGGCAACTCCATCACTGAACCCAATCAAGGCGGCATACTGGTCATCCGTAAACCCTGGCCTTCCATGATTCGCACCGTATGGGGTGATGACCAACGTTATTACGACACCTACTGGAAAATGTTCGATGGCAAACTTTATGTCGCCGGTGACAATGCCCGCCGTGATGAAGACGGTTATTTCTGGATCATGGGCCGCATCGACGACGTGCTCAACGTCTCCGGTCATCGTCTCGGCACTATGGAAGTAGAGTCCGCACTGGTGGCCCACCCTAAAGTTGCCGAAGCGGCCGTGGTCGGTCGTCCTCATGACGTGAAAGGTGAAAGCATTTTTGCCTTCGTGGTACTGCGGGGTGAACGCCCGGCAGACGGCATCGATGAAGCACTGACCGCCGAACTGCGCGACTGGGTTGCCAAACAGATTGGCTCCATTGCCAAACCTGATGACATGCGTTTTTCTGACAACCTGCCCAAAACCCGTTCCGGCAAAATCATGCGCCGTCTGTTACGCACCATCGCCGCCGGTGAGGAAATCACCCAGGATACCTCCACCCTGGAAAATGAAGCCATCATACTTCAGCTACAGGGCAAAGCCTGAGCCGGGCGCGGAAGCGAGGCTTTAGCCTCGCCTTGCGGCTCAGGACTGAACTCCCTATTCTTTTCCACTATTGAACCCTCCTTGTCCGCACCGGACTTTCTCATTCCATGATAATAGACATGAATATCACAGCTCAGACCGAAACCTTTGTATTCACACGGTATACCGTTTGACAAACGGCTTCCATCGAGGAGGAGGACCAGTGGCCAACGGTTATTCCGAAAACACGCAGGCCTTCCCGTTTTTGGGCATCAGCCAGTTTTATGGCCAGGTGTTCCGGTACGGGAAACCGGCCATCGCTGACCAATAAAATATCAGCATGCCGCCAATGGCGTTCTGTAATTTTTTCCAGCGCCCGGGCAAAGGGTTCGCGAATATCTGTCCCGCCATGGAATGTTTGTTGCAGGAAACGAATAATGGGTCTCAGGCCATCTTGGTCAAATGATAAAGACTGTTCCAGCAGTTGTCCGGGACCACTGAATGCAAATAATAAACAAGGTTGTCCCAAACGGGCGGCCTGGCGGATGACTTCCAGGCAAATTGCTTTAGCGAGTTGTTCTGGCTCTCCGTGCATGGAACCCGAGGTATCGATACAGAGGATGATGGAGCCTTTTTTCCTTGTGCCGGAGGACGATGAATACGGGTGGTTTTTTTCCGATGTCGGTATGTCTGGCTGATGATCTGACAATACCCCTTCTACCTGATAGCTGAGTAATGCATTTTCTGCACGGCGTACGTGCCATAGCATGTGCAGTTTTGGATGACCGAGAAAGGCGGCTTCTTGTGGCAGCATGCGGGCAATATCGCCACTCCGGGTCACGCCTTGTGTTGATAAGGGCGATTCAATTTTTATCGGTTTTTCTTCGGCTATTAACATGTTGTCTGATGTTATGCGGGACCGTTTGTATGCTGAAACGGTTTGCTGTTTTTGTCCAAGGATACTGATGACTTTTTTAAGTTGCGGGTGGTCGCGAATCAGTTTTCGATAAGCGATAAAGTCACGCCAGCCTGCGGTGGTCAGGATACCTTTGGAAAGATCCCAGCCCCGTCCTGGGCGAGTTCCCATGCTGCTGAAAATTTCGCGGGTTTCTTTCCATTGGAACAATAATTTTATCCATTGTTGTTCGAGGTTTTCACCAATATCCGTCAGGCTGTTAAATTCACTGTTCGCAGACGGGTTTGCAGACGGTGTATTTTCTGTGTTTGTGGACGGGTTGTCGTTAAGCGTGTCGTTTTCCGGCTGCCGGGAATGAGGGTCATTTTTTGGGGGGGGTTGTGCGAGGATGTCGTCAAACAAACTTTCAGTGTTATGTAGCCGTTGTTGCAAGATACTTTCAATGGCTGTGCAGATGTCTTGCAGTATCTGGTCAACCAGGCTTTCTTCGTCACGACAAAAGGGTAATAAATCAACCGCATGAAGACGTTGGTGGATGATTTTTGCCATATCCGGCTCCGGCCAGAAAATATCATTAACCGGTGGCAGAAAACCGTGTAAAAGATTCTCCCGCCAAAAGAGAATGCCGCGAACCCGCTCTTGCAGGTTGCCATATGCCAGTGTCACTACCCGGTCAAACAGGGTTTCAGGAAGCGCATCCAGAAATTGAAACTGTTCTTCCAGGCATAAGGCTTTCATAAATTACCCGGGGTGGGATCAGGCTTGTTTTACCGGTAGCTGGCTAAAGCCGACACGCAGTTTTTCGATGCGCCCGGCCAGCGTTTGAATGACGTGAAGACTTTGTTGCAAATTGTCATGAGCCGGGGTAACAAAGGCTTTTTCTACCCACAGGCGTTGTGATATGTCAGCTTTTAATGTTGACAGTTTTTCATTCACGGCCTGTTCGTAGCGTTTAATGGCATCCAGAATGACCTGTACTTCCTGCACCCGCTCGGCAACATGTGTCTGACTGAAGTATACAGGCTCAGCATGTGGCGGGTAGTGAATATCGCGGGTTAAACGGTTTTCCGGGTCTGCTGTGTATTGCGCCAGTGAGACCCATTTTCCATCTATGTGACATTGTTGGTAATGGTCATCAAAGAAAAGTGATGCCAGTTCTTTTTGCTGATAGCCTTTGCCGTTATTGGTGCGGTCCGCCTGATCGGGGGGCGCCAGATACAATGGCTCCCCGTTTATCGTCAGTTCTTCCTGATGGCCTGAGCGTAGTGTCAGCTCACCTTCAGTGTCGAGATATAACGGGTGACCGTTTTCATCGTGTAATTGCCGATGACTGCCCTGTTCATTGTTCAGGGTATTTTCCCAGGCATCGGCCAGACGAGTAAGGCGTGCAGGATTAATAATGGCATCTGCACCAAGGCTTTTTTCATACCATTGCAACAAGTCGGCGCGTTGCTCCGGTGAATGCCACAGGCAATGTTGCAATAACCAGCAGTCCCATACGTCAACGGTAGTACGTCCATCGGTCCAGGCGGCCACTTTGAGCAGTTTCACCAGTTTCCGCCAGCGCCGGTCTGATACATAATGGTTTTGTGCTGTTAAATGCTCGCGTAACTGGCTCAGAAGATAGTGAACATCGTCATCCAGCAGAACTTGTGCGGATTGCGTTTGTATTTGTTGCAGGTCGTCGCGGGTCAGCTTCCATTGTGGGTCAATGAGCGGTATTTCGGTGTTTTCCAGCATTAATAGTTGGTTAAAACCTTCAGGACTGATGGGCTCAACGTGGTAGCGCAATAAAAAACGATCATACAATGCGTCCAGTTCGTCACCTTCGGGCAGTTCATTGCTGGCCGCAATGACCGCAACCAGCGGAATTTTGATGCGTCGGCTGCCGTTATCAAATTCACGTTCGTTTAATATTGTAAGCAGTGCATTGAGGATAGCGCTGTTGGCTTTGAATATTTCGTCAATAAAGGCAATAGATGCGTCGGGAAGGTAGGCTTGTGTCAGGCGTTCATAACGGTCATCTTCCAGCGCCTTGATGGACAACGGGCCAAACAATTCTTCCGGTACAGAAAACCGGGTGAGCAGTCGCTCAAAATACTGACCATGATCAAAGACGAGGTGGAGTCTTCGTGCCAGTGCGCTTTTGGCAGTGCCGGGCGCGCCGATCAATAGCAGGTGTTCTCCCGAGAGGGCAGCTAACAGGGCCAGACGAGCCGGTGTTTCACGTTCGATCAGTCCCGACTGCAAGGCGGCCTGTAGCTGTTGGATGCGTGTTTTCATGTTGTTATTTCTGCCCTGCTACCATTCAGGAGTACACTTCCTTTGATACTGCATCCGGTTGTAGAACAATAATTATGGACTCCTTTATTCAGTGCTGAAACATACATTAATGCCCGTCTGGCACTACCCCTACCTGTGGCAGGTTGGCCAGCCCTGTTTCTCTGGCATGTTCTTCGAAGGCTTTATTTTTCCAGAAGAAGGCTCCCGGCATGGTAGTCGGGATCACCAGTACATAGAACAAGGCTCGTCCAATCACATTCATTACCAGTAGTGATATCAGGGTGATGCTGCCAAGCACCAGCACCATTGGTGACAGAGCTACGCTGTCCAGCGTTAATAAAAACACTAATAACAAATTGGCACCTAACAGGGTATTTCGCAACACATAGGCATAACCAAATTTGGTAGTCTGTTCAAAGTGCGATGCAGCGCCCTCTCCTCCCTGTCGTTTGAGATCCCGTGCATGAGCCAGCAGCCCAATACTTTCCAGAAGCAGGCCGCAAAAAATCAGCCATGCCAGGGAAGGTAATAATGCCTGTATGGCAGATAAACCTGATGCGATGCCACTGACCAGTAAAATCAGCACAGAACCCAATACCAGGGCGGTGCCAACAAAGCTGCTGCCGGTTTGCCAGTGATTCCAGTACGGGCGTGCAGGAATGCGGTAGAGTTTATACATGTAATAAAAACCCACCAGTCCACCGATGATTGCGGCGATGGCAGAGGCCACTGCCAGCCAGTGTATAACAGGCAGCACCAGCAGGTTGTAATGAATAAGGCTGGCAAAAAAACCATAGCCCACCATGCCACCAAAAAAGAGTGATACACCGGCAATTTCACGACTGACCGGTGACAGTCGCCAGTTATTAAACCCGCGATAAAAACGTAACGGTTTGCCCAGGTGCATGTTGAGCTTGAACATGCCGATGGCCAGTATGACAAACAACGTGGCAAATAATGGCAGGAAGGCTTCGGATGTCACCGTGGCCACAGCTGACAAGCCCAGCCATGGTGCAAATATCAGTAACATAAAAGCACCGATGACGGTTTGCGCACAAAGGGTAAAGGTGATGTGTGCATTTTCGTGTGAGCCCAGCAGTTTACGTAGATTCCACTGACGTTGCAGTTTGCCTTTTTTCTCATCCACCACGGGAATATATTTTTCCTGCCGGTCATCACGATGATATTTCAGTGGCATGGAATCCGGGCGGCTCATTTCACGCGGCATGCTGCGTTTTTGCTGAAAACGAATATTGGGATGGGTAATGTCTGTGGTGGGAAACCCGGGAATGTCCAGTTTTGCCTGATCCCGGTTCAGCGGTGTGTTTTCGATGACACCAAATTCCAGTGCGCCGCCCAGGCAGGCGGATACGCAGGCAGGTTTAAGGCCGACTTCAAGTCGATCCACACACATATTGCACTTTGATACCTGCCCTTTAACAGGGTCCAGCTGTGGCGCATTGTAGGGACAGACCCAGGTGCAATAACCACAGCCAAAACAGATGTCCGGATCCTGCAATACCGCGCCATATTCTGCAAATTTGGTATAGGCACGGGTAGGACAACCTTTCAGACAAACCGGGTTATCGCAGTGATTACAGGCCATGGAAATATTCATACGCTGATAGGCAGGATAGGTACCCCCTTCAACATAACCCACGCTGCGAAATGCCAGGTGTGCCGGATTGTCATTTTTTTCACTGCATGCGGCTTCACAGGCATGGCAGGCGATGCAGTTATCTGCGGTAAAATGAAAGCCGTGTTGTTTGTAACGGTTGGGGTTATCACTCACGGCGCTGTCGCCGTTGATATTCAGACTTTGCCCGTACAGCGAGCTGCTTTTTTCGACCAGTTCAATGAACTTGCCGTGGATATTTTTTTCCTGGCTTTCCTTGTCGGCAAGAAAAGCGTATTTGGGTTCATCTTCACGTACTGGAAACATGGTATGCCTTGACCTTCAATAAATGCTGCAATAAGTTTTTCGTAACGACCCGGTTTGGTTGTGTGAGGGCACCCCTCACCCCAACCTTCTCCCCTCAAGGGGAGAAGGTGTAGAAAGCAACTGCGTTGCCTGAAGACTGTAAATATCAATCAAGTGCTACATTTGTAAGCGGCTAACGTCAGTCACAATGGTTATGCCAGCTTTTAATTCAAATTTATCACTGACTGAGGCCTGCATAACATCAGTTATTGCGTATTTAACGCAAGGTGTTGACTGTTTTTCTTTGCGTCCTTTGCGTTTACAACACCCGGCTTGAGCGTGTTTTTCACACTAAAACTGCCGCAGCTCAACATTCATGCGTGCCGCTTCTTCCTGATCCACAGATTCGATGCGCACCGCACTCTGTTTGAATGCCGGTTGTCGCGAATGAGGGTCCAGCAGCCCCTTGGTGAGCCGGTTGACACAATCATGAAAGTGAAACGGAATGAAGACCATGTTACGCGGCACTCGTTGTGTCAGTTGCGCCATCACTACAGCATCACCACGACGTGACACCACGCGCACGTATTGCATGTGCTCCACGCCCATTTCGGCAGCAGCATCAGGGTTCATTTCCATAAATGGCGTCGGGCTGTATTTGTTGCAGTTTCCCACTTTGCCGGTTTTGGTGCGAGTGTGAAAATGCTCCACCAGCCGACCGGTGTTCAGCCACAGGGGATACTCATCATCCGGTACTTCATTGTTGTCAATAAACGGCAGCGGAATAAGTTTTGCCTTGCTGTCGGCGTAACAAAATTTACCATCGGTATACAAACGCTGATCACCGGAATCCCGCCCGCTGCCTTCCGGGTGTGGCCACTGTATGCCACATTGCTGCTCCAGCTTATCGTGGTCCATGCCGGAGATATCCAGCAGACGCCCTTTGGACAGTTCACGCATCTCATCAAACACTTGCGCCGGTTTTTCCGGGAATTTGACTTTTTTACCCTGGGTAAAACGTTTGGACATTTCATTGAATATCCATAAATCAGATTTGGTGTTGGCATGGGGCTGCGTCACCTGCCTGACCATATTGACCCGGCGTTCCGTATTGGTGAACACACCTTCTTTTTCTGCCCAGGTGGCCGCCGGAAAATAGATATGGGCATATTCTGTGGTTTCTACATCACGGTAGGAGTCCTGCACAATCAGGCATTCCAGCCGTTCCAATGTTTTACGGATACGCGGTGTATTGGGCATGGAGGTCATGGGGTTGGTGGCAATCAGCCACAGTCCCTTGATTTGTCCGGTTTCAATGGCCGGGAAAATATCGGTCTCGGTCAGGCCACGTTTTTTGGGCAGAAACTCGGGATCAATCCCCCAGTAGTTGGCGATCTCTTCCCGCTCCTGCGGGTTTTCCAGATAACGATACCCCGGCAGTCCTGAACACGACGACCATTCCCGTGTGCCCATGGCATTGCACTGCCCGGTAATCGACAACGACGTACCACCAGGTTTGCCGATGTTACCGGTCACCAGGTTCAGATTGTTGATCCCCACGACACCATCAGAACCATGCGTGGACTGGTTAATACCCATGGTCCAGATGGACATGGCCGCACCGGATTTCGCGTACAGCCGTGCCACGTTGCGAATGGTGTCTTCATCAATACCACACACTTTCGAGGCGCTCACCGGGTCAAAGTCAGCAACAACTTTTTCCACGGCTTCTATACCATTGGTATGTTTTTCGATGTACTCACGATCTTCCAGACCTTCATCAAGAATGACGTACATTAATGAGTTCAGTAAAACCACATCTGTACCTGGCGTGATAGGCAGGTGCATATCAGCAAATTGCGCAAACATGGTGACGCGAGGGTCTACCACGATCAGCGGGAAGTTGCGTTTTTCACGCGCCTCACGCATACGCCAGTAAATAACGGGATGTTGTTCAGGCAGGTTGGAGCCAAAAGCAATCAGGCAGTCGGTATTTTCAAAATCATCGTAACAGCCCGGCGGACCATCGGAGCCAAAAGACCGTTTGTAACCGGATGCCGCAGAGGCCATGCACAGGGTGGTATTACCATCATAGTTATTGGTACCGATCACCGCGCGAGACAATTTGCCCAGCGTGTAAAATTCCTCGGTGAGCAACTGACCCGTGGAAACAATAGCAAAAGAATCGCGCCCGTATTTTTCCTGGATACGCTGAATTTCTGCACCCGCCTTGTCCAGCGCCGTATCCCAGCCAACGGTTTGATAATCTTCACGGATCTTTTCACGCACCAGTGGTTCTTCACCACGGCCACTGGCTTCAAAGATATCGTGTTCAAAAATACCTTTGATGCAAAGCTTGCCCCGGTTAACGTGGGCAGAACCAACGCCACGCGAAGCAACCGGTTTACCCTCACCGGTAACACCGACTTCGATGGAACAACCCGTCGAACAATAACCGCAAGTCGTGTATATCCATTTCTCGACTTTTTTATCGGCTATTTTTATCGGGTTTTTCTTTTTGCGCCCAAGAAGCATTTTCCACCTCGCTGCTGTTATTTATGCCGTGCGATTAACCGTTCGCAACAAGCGACAGAAAAATCTTACTGCCTTCAATTTTTACCGGATAGCTGGCGGTACACCCCTCGTCCGGGGCCACTACCGCGCCACCATCCAGTTCAATATTCCAGTTATGCAACGGACAGGTCACCCGTTTGCCATGCACAATGCCTTGCGACAATGGCCCTTTCTGATGGGGGCATTCATCACGCAAGGCAAAGATTTCATCGTCTACTGTACGAAATACACCGATGTTACCTTTTGCCGTTTCCACTACTCGCGCACCCAATACCGGAATATCTTCAATGGTGCCTACTTCAATCCAGTCTGACATAACAATTACCCTATCTTTTTCAAAGAAGTGAATTCGTGTTCCGCAACACCTTCGCTGACACGTTCCGCCCAAGGGTCAACCTGCGCATATTTTTGCGACTCATCAAAACGTGCCGCCAATGCTTTGCGGTTATCGGCATCTTCTTCCACGTATTGTTTGATATGAGACAAACCAACACGCTCAATCCACGGTGCTGTGCGTTCCAGGTAATGGGCCTCTTCACGATAAAGCTGCATGAAGGCCTTGCTGTATTCATACACCTCTTCCTCGGTTTCCACCTTGCACAGCAGGTCGGTCACGCGCACAGTAATACCGCCATTGCCACCGACATGTAATTCGTAACCGGAATCCACACACACTACGCCATAATCTTTAATGGTGGCCTCGGCACAATTTCGAGGACAACCTGACACGGCCATTTTGAATTTATGCGGCATCCAGGAACCCCAGCTCAGTCTTTCCAGCTCCACACCCACACTCGTGGAATCCTGCGTACCAAAGCGACACCAGGTTTTACCCACACAGGTTTTTACCGTGCGCAAGGATTTACCATAGGCATGACCGGACACCATGCCTGCTGCATTAAGGTCCGCCCACACGGCAGGCAAATCTTCTTTTTTAATGCCAAACAAATCGATGCGCTGACCACCGGTCACTTTCATCTCCGGCACATCGAACTTATCCACCACATCCGCAATGGCACGCAACTCTTTCGGAGTAGTCAGCCCGCCCCACATACGTGGCACTACAGAATAAGTACCATCTTTTTGAATATTGGCATGAGCACGTTCGTTGATGAAACGCGACTGCGGATCATCTTTCGCTTCTGCAGGCCAAGTAGCAATCACATAATAATTCAACGCCGGACGACAAGACGCACAGCCATCTATTGACTTCCACTGCATGGCATCCATCACCCCGCGAATACTGACAAGGTGTCGTTCTTTAATTGCCTGGCGTACTTCGTCATGTGAATGGTCTGTACATTTGCACAGAGGCTTGCTGTGCGGTGCCGCTGAATAATCCCCCCCCAGGGTACTGGCCAGAATCTGTTCCACCAGACCGGTACAGGAACCACAGGAATTGGATGCCTTGGTGTGCGAGCGCACATCGTCTAACGTAAACAAGCCTTTCGCCGTAATAGCCTTGACGATGTCGCCCTTGCACACACCATTACAACCACACACTTCCATATCATCACTCATGTTCACGGCTGCGGTGTTACCGCCATGGCCCGAGTCGCCCAGGTGAGCCTGACCCAACATCAAGGCCGTACGAAAGTCACTGACATCCGTACCGTCGCGCATTAACTGGAAGTACCAGGCACCGTCAACGGTATCACCGTACATCACCGCGCCCCGAATCTTGTTATCTTTAAGCACGATTTTTTTATAAATACCCCGCCCGGCATCCTGCATAACAATTTCTTCGGTCGTGTCATCACCGATAAAATCACCCGCTGAAAACAGATCAATACCCGTCACTTTTAACTTGGTGGATGTCACCGAACCTTCATAACGGGCGATGCCCATTTTGGCCAGATGATTGGCACACACTTTCGCCTGTTCAAACAGCGGAGCAACGAGACCATAAGTCTCGCCACGATGCTGCACACATTCACCTATCGCATAAATTTTCGGATCATAGGTTTGCATGGTGTCATTGACCACGACACCGCGCTCACAATGCAGACCGACACTCTCGGCCAATTCCATATTGGGACGAATGCCCACCGCCATCACCACCAGGTCGGCTGCAATTTCCAGCCCATCTTTAAAGCGTACACCCTTGACACGGTCTTCACCGATAATCGCTTCCGTGCTCGCGCCCATCAAAAAATTCAGGCCGCGTTCTTCCAGTGATTTTTTCAACATGCCACCGGAAACCGCGTCCATCTGACGCTCCATCAAGGTATCAACAAGATGCACCACGGTAACGTGCATACCTTGCAACATCAGCCCGTTGGCCGCTTCAAGTCCCAGCAAACCACCGCCAATGACCACAGCATGCTTATGTTTTTTGGAGGACTCCAGCATTGCATCCACATCATAGATGTCACGGAAACTGATCACTCCTGGCAAATCATGCCCCGGCACGGGAATGATGAAAGGATTGGAACCCGTGGCCAATAACAGACGGTCGTATTCTTCGGTGGTACCGTCTTCCGCCACCACTTTGTGATTACGACGATCAATCATGCTGACCTTTTTACCCTTGTGCAAAACGATGCCATTGTCCGCATACCACTGCTCGTCATTGAGCATAATCTCATCAATGGTCTTTTCACCTGCCAGCACCGGCGACAGCAAAATACGGTTATAGTTGCCATATGGCTCTGCGCCAAACACGGTGATGTCATACATCTCCGGCGCAATATCCAGCAATTCCTCGATGGCCCGCATGCCAGCCATGCCGTTACCGATCAGGACGAGTTTTTCTTTCATCTGACTTCTCCGATCACACAATTGATCTCTAATCTAATAGGGCGTTGCACAAAATACTTTCTCTGCGCCTTTCGTCAGCGCTGTAGCAATTCATGTGCCACACACAACAAAATGATGTATCTTACTGATTAATAAAAAAATTTTATAAAAGCTAGCGATTCATGCTCATTCAGGCTCCCAATTAACGCACTAGATTGGTGCGCAAATAAGTCGGCCGCCACGTTACCCGGCATCGGCTTATGTTTCTGCGGGAGCTGTAAAACAACGCAGACACAACGCACCAACAGCGATGAAAAAAACACTGTAACCGAATGATTTAGTTATATTTGTACGGAATAATTATGATGACTTTCAGCACCTGCGGGTAACGCACACCACACAACAGCAGCCACAACAGGTGCAAAACCGGGCGAAATTTTACCACAAAAAGTCTGCACCGTGACAGTGCTGACTTTGCTGCCAAAATAGGAAACAAAAACTATTTTTTCATTAAATACAACAAGATAAATTAGTGGCATAGTTGTTGCTAAACTGTTTTCGCTAAACAGTTGCTGCGAAAAAGCAGCCACAAAATTTGGAGCATCACAAGAATGTCGCAGCAATTTAATATCTTCGACTTCAGCACAGCTAACATCCGTATTCTGCATTACACCTGGTTCGCCTTTTTCATGACATTTGTGGTGTGGTTGGGACTGGGCCCCATCATGCCCTTCATTAAGGAAGCGCTGGACCTGACCGACCAACAGGCCAAGGTGTTGCTCATTCTCAATGTGGCCATGACCATTCCCGCACGTATTATCGTCGGCATGCTCGTAGACAAACTCGGCCCGCGTATCATGTACACCGGCATCCTCGTCAGTGGCGGAGCCATCAGCATCGCCTTTGCCTGGTCAAACAGCTACGAACAACTGGCCCTGCTGCGCTTCCTCTCCGGCTTCATCGGCGCAGGCTTTGTCGTGGGCATTCGCATGATCGGTGAATGGTTTCCCGCCAAACAAACAGGACTGGCACAAGGCATTTACGGCGGCTGGGGTAACTTCGGCGCTGCCGGTGCCGCAGGCACCCTGCCCTTCATTGCCGCCAACATAGGCGACGCCAACGGCTGGCGCATCGCATTAACCGCCGCCAGCATCGCCGCCATTGCCTATGGCCTGCTGTATTACACCCGCGTCAGCAACACCCCCAAAGGCTCCACCTACTTCAAACCAAAAAGAACCGGTGCCATGGAAATCACCAGTGGCGGTGATCTCGTATTGTACATACTCATGAACGTCCCACTGTTCCTGGCGCTGGGCCTCCTCACCTGGAAACTCTCCCCCGGCAACATGAACCTCATCGGTGAAAACACCACATGGATCATTTATGCCGCACTGGTGGGCATTTACGCCGTGCAAGTCTGGAAAATATGGCACATCAACAGCCATGTACTGAAAAACCCGGTACCAGAATTGCACCGCTATAAATTCAAACAAGTCGCCATTCTTGACTGGGCCTATCTTGTTACCTTCGGCACCGAACTGGCCGTCGTCTCCATGCTCGCCATGTTCTACGTCAGCTGGTTCGACGTACCCAAAATCACCGCCGCACTGCTGGCAGGAATCTACCCCTTTATCAATTTATTCGCACGCCCCGGTGGCGGCTGGATCAGCGACAAAATTGGTCGCAAACTAACATTAGGCATCGTCTTCACCGGCATCACCGTCAGCTTTCTGGTGCTGGGACTGGTAGAAAAAGCCTGGCCGGTATGGCTCGTAGTAGGCATCACCATCATTGCCGGCATCTTCGCCAAAGCCGGATCAGGCGCAGTCTACGCCATGGTGCCCCTGGTACAACGCCGCATGACCGGACAAATCGCCGGTATGGTAGGTGCCTTTGGCAACGTTGGCGCAGTGATTTTTCTCACCGTTAACTCACTGGTAGATTATGACCAGTTTTTCCTGTTCATCGGAGCCGTATCCGGTTTTGTGCTACTGCTGATTCTTGCTTTTCTCGAAGAACCCAAAGGACAAACAGCAGAAATTTTGCCAGATGGCACTGTGCAAATGATTGATGTGAAGTGAGATAGAGGAAAGCATGAAATAAACTACCCCGCAGCAAGCTATTTTGCTAAGGATTTCGCATAAAGTCATTTCAGGGGTTTTCAACTCAACGTTACCAACAGCATGATCAACTGATAACCAAACTGGTCAGAGAGTTTAATGGCAATAAACAAAATTTTATAGGCGCTTCGGACACACAAGTGACATCACTACCTGATTTAACAGAAGAGCTTGTTAAATCCTGGATCATACAAGAAACAGGTGGTAACGATACCCGCTCGCTCGCAGCCTGGAAAGTGGATCCCGCGCAGGTAAATGTGCCCGGCGACTGGTCAGGTTTTAAGCAATCCGCCGGATTAACTGCACCAATAAAACGAAATGAAGGCACGATTGATCAAAACCTGAAAGCAGCCATTATCTGGCTGGCACGCAAAGGGTTTGGAAAGTCTGGCCAACCGCCTCAAAATAGACAAGGCGCATCATTTGATGGATGGCAAAAAGCCCTTGAGCATTATAACGGGAGAACCGTTATAACAGCCAACGGCAAAGCCTATAGCGTTAATTATGCACAACGTATTATTGACAGGGCAAACAATCCAGGCACGCAATACTTCATTCAACTGCCCAAACCATAAATATGATGACACTCGCTCCCCCACACAAACCCGTCAAAAACCTGACCACAATAACTGTAATACTTATAGCCTTGACGATTTCTACTGTCGCCTGTGCTGCCCCCAAGAATAAAATATTGGAAAGCTCATCATTGAATGAGATTTTTACTCAATTAGTTAACAGCCATAGCCATAGCCAAACACAACGCACACTAAAACTGAATAGCAACTTGCAATTTACTGTCACGCTGGAAGGTACATCAAAAGGCAACGGCACATTAAAAGTTCATAACCTGTATTTACGTATTTTTGACCAACATGACGATGGTCTTGTGTACGAAGGAAACTCACTTAACATCTATTTTAAAGACTTGAACAATGACAAATTAAACGAAATCATCATAACCGGCACTCTTAAATATACTGGAAATAATGAAACCGACCCCGTCAGCTATAAGCCATTTACACAAATTTTCAGCTTCAACTGTAAAACAGGTTTATTTATAACTTTATATAAAGCAAGTAATTACTCGATAGAATTGCCTGTCAAAAATGTTAACCCTGCTGTATGTATTCATTAGGAAATGGCCGTAAAATATAAAATTTTTAGCGGTTTATAACTCGACATGTTGGGATTCATAAAAAACATTCATCCCAACCTACGCGCTGCCAACGTATTGCATCATCCGGAGATGCTCCGTTTCTCACGCGGCGCGGCTAAAATATGGATGTGGTTGGTCATCAAAGAAAAAATAAGACATCCATGAAATAGAAAGCCGAAATTTTTTCGGGGTTTTTCAACAAAAAATAGGAAAATAAAGACACCCATTAAATTAAAAACCGACTAAAATCCTTCTCGGAAAATTTTTTGTTAAAACGAATGGAAATTTATGTTTTTGGCCCGATCAGACCGAAAGTCGGAAGCAAGCAATTAGCTTTTCCGGGTTTTAGAAAACAGGGATCCTGCTCCGCCTGTCTGGGTAACCGCAATTACGGTGACAGTTTACTAAATACATCTAATAGAACATGCTGTGTTCATGGCGCGACTTCCCCGACTTGTCATTCCCGGCCACCCTCATCACGTTACCCAGCGCGGTAACTGGCGCGCGCAGACGTTCTTTGAATCGGGCGACTATGTTCTTTACAAAGACTTATTGAGTGAAGCGGCACAAAGGGCCAATGCTGAAATCTGGTGCTATTACCTGATGCCTAATCATGTCCATATTATCATCGTTCCCTCGGATGAAGACGGCTTGCGCCGCACCTTTGCGGATGCGCACCGGCGTTATACCGGCTATATCAATACCCGTCTGCGGGTCACCGGTCATTGGTGGCAGGGGCGATTCGGGTCGGTGGTGATGGACGAAGCCCATCTTGCTAATGCGGTGCGCTATGTGTCGCTCAACCCGGTTCGCGCAAAACTGGTTGAGCGTTATGGCGATGTTGCGGCGTTTCTTGGCCAGGAAGAGAATGCTGCGGTGTAAGGCTCCTTCGCGAGCCAGAAACAACCGGTCGTCCCCTGGGGTATGACTCAAACCCCGCAAGCGTGGACCTAAAGGGGAAATTCGGGGTGATGATTGAGTATATTTAGTAAACTGTCACCGTAAATCCTGTATTCGTGGTGCCTAACGTCCGCAGTGAGCGGCAGGCCGTAGCGGCGTGAGGCGTGAGGCTTGTGGCATTTAGCCACAAATGAAACGCCGCAGAGGACTGTCTGACTCTACTGCACTTGTTATGTGTATCATGGCTTGAATGGCTTGAATGCCTTGAGCTGTAATTCATTCACAACTTTAAAATGCTTTACGTTGCTGGAAACGAGAGTCATATTGTTCTCAACTGCTGTTGCAGCAATAATAGCATCACCCGCCCTCATATTTGACGAAAGCGCATACTCTTCTACGTATATCAGTGCCCGATGCCCTATATTTTCAGTAAATGGTAAAATTGAAAACTCAAAATCACTAATAAAATTCTTCACATGTTTATGGTGAGTTTTATTTCTAGCTCCTTGAAGCAACTCCATATAACTTTGGATTGAAAGGTACTTATCTTTGTCTTTTTCAATGAGTTTGGCTGCTTTCTCGTTACCCCTCTGAACCCATATCAGTATATCCGTGTCAAAAATCATGCCGGGGTTTTCTCATATTCTCCAATTCTTCCAAAACTGTTTTATTGGATTCGGCGCACATTCCAAAAAATGGATGATCTTTAATTTTCATTTCTGACTTTTCTCTAGCAGGCTTGATAATGCCTTTGATTTTTCCGTGATAAAGAACAGTCACGCTCTCATTTCTATCAAGAGCTTTCAGAATTTCATTTGTTTTGTACCTTAAGTCTACTATAGATGCCTTCATAACCACCTCGACAATAATTCTAAATATGACTACATATTATAGTCATTTATAGATCCACTTCAAGATCTGTTTTTTCTTTTTATTCAGAAGGTTACAACCATGCAATGAATTTTGTAACACAGTCGCGGCAGGAACCCCGGTTACCCGGCATCCCCCGCACAGATCCCCGCATGAAGTTTTCCCTCACGAGGCTCCTCGGTTGTACTCGCTTTCGCGTCAACAAAGACTTCATCGACTCTATCACCATACTCTCGTTAATGCAGGCTTCGCACAACACACCAAATTACGGTGACAGTTTACTAAATACATCTAATAGAACATACTATGTTCATGGCGCAAAGAAAATAAAGACACCCATTAAATTAAAAACCGACTAAAATCCTTCTCGGAAAATTTTTTGTTAAAACGAGTGGAAATTTATGTTTTTGGCCTGATCAGACCGAAAGTCGGAAGCAAGCAATTAGCTTTTCCGGGTTCTAGAAAACAGGGATCCTGCTCCGCCTGTCTGGGTAGTCGGAAAAACAGTAGAATAAACAGGACACCCATCTTAGCGATTGACAACCCAGCCCAATAAATTCATCATAAAACCTTCAAGGAACCCCACTGGTTAAAGGAGTTAACCATGCCTAATCCCCGCTATGCCCACTACTATCACTACATTTCCCGTTGCGTTCTCCGGGCTTTCCTGTGTGAACGTGATCAACTTTCCGGCAACTGTTATGAACATCGTCGTCCGTGGATTGAGGATAAATTATTGGCAATTGAAAGCAGACATTATTTACCTCAGCGAACACTTTGAAAGCCCCTTTAAAGGACTGGTGGGATCGGTCAACAAACTCAAACATGCGTGCCGGAAACTCGGTTATGAACGAACACCGGGAATGGCCAGCTGTAAACAGTATTTCCCTGGCTGAGGAAGCGGAATCTCACCACCACAAATACTGATCAGCTAATGCTGAGTGCTTTGTCTGGGTACGTTTTTTGATAATGCGATTATCGAAAAATATCAGCTCTATTTCTTACAATCCCCATACAAGACTGTACTGCGTAGGAAAAACATCATCAAATGACAATATTTTTTGTGTTTTCTTACAGTGGCTCTCCTGTTCTATTCATGTGGGTTTTTTGCAAGAAGATCAATGCCAGTATGGTCTACGAGCGCGCATTCAAATCCATTTTTTGACATGACATATAAAACAAGAGATTCAAAGAAATTTCCGGCGATTTTAGGATGCCTTGTACTTCGTCTAACTTCTATTTCTTCTTTTATCGCCATTAATGTAACCAATAATATTTTATAAAAAACCTAATCGGGATAGGGGGATGCCTCACGACATCCCTCCTCCCACACCACCCGGCATACGGATCACGTACCAAGGCGGTTCATTATCTTGTCGGTTGTCATCATGCTACCAAGCTGGGTAGCCCCAA
>Ga0316209_1000368_pt1 | contig 84203 bp, 73 predicted proteins | sample 6monopyrite_MG_FD_204945 | JGI IMG/M metagenome (GOLD analysis project Ga0316209, IMG submission 204945) | Microbial mat bacterial communities from mineral coupon in-situ incubated in ocean water Damariscotta River, Maine, United States -... | ecosystem: Environmental > Aquatic > Marine >... | reverse complement strand
GTAAAACTAGTGCTGCATTTGGATTGATAATCGGTTTCGTTGCCAAAATCAGTTCACCAAATTTTGTCTGACTTTCGGCTTTGACTGAATGACTTTTATCTTGCCATGCAACGTATTGTCGTTCACTGATATGTTCAGAAAAATACTGTTCTAACTCAATAATGCTAAGCCCAATCGCTTGAAATATTTTTGCGGTACTCCCTTGGCCACCTAATTCTACCACTACAATTAAATCATCTAAAATTGAAAAATCGGTCCCCGCTATTGCGCCGCTTCCGTTAGCAAGACGGTATCCTTTCCCCCTTAACTGGGCAATTCGGTCCGGGAAAACAAGCGCTAATAATATTGCCGTTTTATCTTTGGACTGGTGCGCCTTTTTTTGTTGTTGTGCTGCATATCCCTTTATTGAGCGAATTTTTTTTAATAGTCGTTTTGATTGCAATAAGACCCGTTTTTTGACAGCGCTATTAAACTGAGCATTAAATATTATATTCACCCTTGCCATAAAATCGGCGTCTCTAGTTTGTTTGCCAGCTAACAAGTCTTTTTCTTCAAGCATTGCCGCTATTAAACACGCGTAATCGGAAACGCCGAGTGCTATCGATTTAATAAGCATGTGGGCGATACGAGGATGCACACCTAATGACAGCATTAACTTGCCATGTGGCCTGATTCGATTTTTATTGTCGAGCGCATCGAGCGATTTTAATAATGTTTGCGCTTGTTCAAAGGCTCCTCGATTAGGCTGCTCGATTAAACAAAGCTCTGCCGGACTCGTCATTCCCCATTGCGCCAGTTCAAGCACAAAAGGCGCTAAATCTTGGCGCAGAATTTCTGCTTGTTGATGTTTTCTAAGACTGGTGGATTCAGCCCACAAACGGTAGCATTGTCCCGGCGAGAGCCTACCTGCTCGACCACTTCTTTGAGCGGCGGAGGCACTGGATATTTTTAAGGTTTTAAGTCGATTAAATCCAACGTTTGGATCAAATGCACTTTGTCGCATTAGCCCACTATCAATAACATATCCAACGCCTTCAATGGTCACACTGGTTTCAGCAATATTAGTTGATAAAATAATTTTTCGTCTGCCGCTAACTGGCTTCAATACTTGGCGTTGTTCTGCAAATGGCAAATCGCCATAAAGCGAAAAAATGGCCACCCGTGATTGATTTTTGAAATGATTTTCAAGTTGCTGTTCCGCGCGTTTTATTTCTCCCACTCCGGGCAAAAATATAAGAATATCGTCGTTCGTCTTTTCATTAGATAAGTCCGAGACTTCTTCAAAACATTGATTAACCGCCAACATCATAGAAGGCAGCCAATCAAGATTATTTTTCGGCGGTAAATATTGAATACTGACTGGAAAGCATCGGCCTTCACTTTTAATAATTGGCGCGTCGTCCATCAATTTCGAAATCGCATCGGTATCCAGAGTAGCAGACATGACTAATAATTTGAGATCGACGCGTAGAGTTTGCTGCACTTCCAGAGAAAAAGCTAATCCTAAATCGGCATCTAAACTGCGCTCATGAAATTCGTCGAAGATAATTAAACCGACCTCTGCTAACTCTGGGTCGGATTGCAACATTCGGATTAAAATGCCTTCAGTCACCACTTCGATTCGTGTTTGTTTGGAAACTTTTGATTCGTTTCGAATCCGATAACCAATGCTAGTGCCGACCGATTGTTGCAATAATTCGGACATTCTGACCGCGGCGTTGCGAGCGGCCAGTCTTCGAGGTTCTAAAATAATAATTTTTTTGTCAGCCGCAATACAATCAAGCACGGCCAACGGCACCAAAGTGGTTTTTCCGGCGCCCGGCTCTGCTTCTAGAACCAGATTAGAATGATTGTTTAGCGCCGATGTAATCGCTTCAAGTTTTTCAACAATTGGTAAACCGGTTTGCTTGAGCGTATCTAAAATATTCATTGCAATAATATTAGTCGTTCATAAGATATCGAAAATGAGGCCCGTTCAAACTACCTTGATAGCCAATTGACAAAGTCGTTAATCGAATGAACCAAACGATCTTTCGGTGTTTCCAATAAGGCTGCATGGTCGCCTCCCGCTAAAACGATCCATTGCTTGTTGGCGTTGGGCAAATCGATAAATAATTTGGCGTGCGAAGTAGAGATAGCTAACGGATCGTGTTCGCCCTGCAACAACAATAAAGGAATGGTGATTTGTTTAGCGTCTAGTTGAGTCCACTGTTGTAACTGATTCCAATCAGCTCGATAAGGATCCGCCTTTAACGATTCATTGGCATAGGTTGCAATTGCTTTTTTTGAAATAGCCCCTTCAACAATGAAATCGCTGATAGCATTTGCTCTAGTATTTTTCTTGCGCGGCGGCGTGTTGGGTAATTTCTGGTCGATGCCTTTTAATACAACATCCACCGGATAGCCATATAGGACAACCGCTTTCGCGATATCAGGGTTCTTTTGTACCGTCAATTGCGCGACCACTGAGCCATAAGACCATCCGAAAACCACCGGCTTATTGCCAGTTGTTTTAGTAATCCAGCGAATAACATTCGCTACATCTTGGGACGCTTTATTGGGCGTATTCCAACCGCTTTTATCACGAGGTGTGGCTCCGTATCCTCGAGCGTCAAGTGACCAAACGCTAAATCCTAACTTTACTAAATTATCCATTACCGACAATTGCTCTCCTTCAACTTGAAGGTCAAAATCCGGCAACGAACTCCAAGTGCGTCCGTGTAATAACAAAATTTGTTTGGATTGATTAAAAACGCCTTTGGGTTTTTTATGCCAAAGCGCCATTGGGTGACCATTAGAGTCTACGATATTCTTATCTAATTTAGCGGCATGACCACTAGTCGCTAACATACTGACTAAAAATAAAATTGAAACGATAATTATCTGATAGGCATTTCTGATGATATTCATCTTAATCCTTATTTGCGAATATGAAATTATTCGATTTTTTGTTATTTCGTTGTTCTGGTTTTTTATTTTATCGCCGCATTAAAAACGGCTTGGGCGACCGCATGATGAGCACTTTTGTTTAATGCCGAAGGCACCAGTGCATCTTCTTTTGCTAGTGCCGATAATGTTTCTGCTGCGGCAATACGCATTTCGTGGGTAATTTCATTGACGCCGGCATCCAACGTGCCTCGAAATAATCCTGGGAAGGCAAGCATGTTATTGACAATTTTTCCGCAAGTGGCGAACCTTGCACCTTGGGCGATAGCTACATTAGGCTCAATTTCTGGATCGGGATTGGTCAGTGCCATTATAATTTGGCCCGGTTTCACCATCTCGGGTTTAATTAAACCTTTGACGCCGGTAGTAGCGACCACAATATCCGCTTTGGCCATGAGTTCGGCGAGTTCGAGAGGCTGACCACCTAAATCACTCAGTCTAAGCATTGCATCTTGATTAATGTCACTACCTAGAACTTCTTTTACGCCGTATTCTCGCATTAAACTGCAAATACCAATGCCCGCTGCGCCTAAGCCGATTTGACCGAATACGCAATCTTTAATATTTACTCCAGTGCGCTTGGTTGCCGATAACAACGCTGCTAAAGCCACGATAGCAGTACCGTGTTGGTCGTCATGAAAGACGGGTTTATCTAAACGATTAATTAATTCCGCCTCAATTTCGAAACATTCTGGCGCCTTGATATCCTCTAGCAAAATAGCTCCGAAAGACGGAGAGATCGCCTCAACCGTTTTTATAATTCTTAAACTATCCTTGGTCTTTAATAAAATAGGTACCCCGGATAGCTCCACCAGTTCCGATAATATGGCGGCTTTACCTTCCATTACCGGTAGTCCAGCTTCTGCGCCGATATCTCCTAAACCGAGGATCGCGGTGCCATTAGTGACAATTGCGACGGTATTTTGGATATTAGTATAATCCTTAATTTTTTCTGGATTTTCTTTAATGGCTTCACATACTCTAGCGACCCCTGGGGTATAAACATCTCTAAGAATTTCTAGCGAATTAATGGCAATACGCGAAGTGGTTTGGATCTTTCCGCCTTTGTGCCGATTAAAGACACGGTCCGATTTTCCGACCATTAAAGTTTCTGGCAACAGATTAATTTGTTTAATTAGTTCATCAATTTCGAGCGTATCATCGTACTCAATGGTGATTTCCCAAATAGTATCTTTGTCCAATCGTCTAACCGCATTTAAGCCTTCCACGGTGACGTCTAGACTACCAAGCACACCAAGTACCTTGGCCATGTTTCCGGGCTTATGGGGGGCTTCGACTAAAAGAATTTCGACAACGCGCATGGAACTGATCCGACCAATATTAGTAAACGCTAAGATTACCAGCAATTACCGAGCAGCGACAAGTACTTTGCGGAATATGGGGACTTCGGGCAGAGAGCAGAGAGCAGAGAGCAGAGAGCAGAGAGCAGAGAGTCTCAGGCTTCGATCTGCAATAGCAAGCTATTAGCTTTATTTATCGAAGAGCTTTCCGCTGCCAGCGCCACAGGCGATAATTGATTTCATCATATCTTCGACTGTGATGTCAGGGCATAGCTGAACCAAATTATCGGGCACATGATAAATATTTCCCGAAGTCGGGTTTGGGCCAGTAGGCATAAAAATCGTCATGGTTCCGTCTTGATGGGTTGAAGTGACGATGGCCGTCACTGTGGTAGGACATTGCTCGCCAAATAAGCGCACCCGAGCGACTTGGCCGTTAGAAAAAGGCGAAGAATCGGAATCACCAAAGAATTGGCTTACGATTTCCCTAATTAACTTATAGCCGGGAGCCAGTTTTACCAAATATTGATCGAAATGACCGTGAACCCATTTTCCTAACCCGGTTGAAACAATGGTTCCGACAGCAAAGCAACCGACAAAAATTAGCACGACGACTAATACATCAGCCGCCAGTTCAGGAAACTGATAATGATTTATCACATAATCCGTCATTGGTTGAATCATATCGGTGACAAAGAAAAAGGCGGATTTTGCAATCCAAGCAAGAATGACCAATGGTAGAAGCACCACAATTCCTCCGAATAGCGATTTACGTAGAAATAGTTTTAAGTTCATTTAATCGATCTCATTAAGAAGTTGTTTTTCGTATTTATTCGCTTATATTTTGGGCTAGTTCTTGTCACTGCTCGATGGAAACTGCTTGCCATAGCAATCGTTGATAAGGACAAATCTATCATCTAGTTTCTTTTAATCTTTCGATATTATATTAGGTACTAGCTCAATGTGCGCTCTAGAAACATATTTACTAACAAATTTTTATTTAGCTCTAAGAATAAGTTATCCTACTATATCAACTCATTCAAATGAATACCTTTACCATTTATGCTTAAAACCATTAAACAATTTTTCGAAGAGCTTGCCCCAAAAGCGGTGCAAACCGAACAACAAAAGCAACATGCGCTGCATTTGGCAGTGTCGGTTTTATTGGTGGAAATGTGCCGAATGGATGGTAAAGTCTCTGAATCTGAAATAAGTCAGCTGCATCAGTTATTGGAAAAACAGTTCCAACTCAGCCAGCAAGAAAAAAATGAAATAACTGAGTTAGCCAATCAAGAACTGGATAACTCAACCGATTATTATCAATTTACCTCTGTCATCAATGAACATTTTGACCACCCACAAAAGATTAAGATGATCGAATACTTGTGGCAAGTCGCCTACGTTGACGGTAAAGTCGATTCGCATGAAGAACACTATTTGCGCAAAATTCAATCGCTTTTGCATGTCTCTCATGCCGATTTCATTAAAACGAAGCTCAAGGTCGAAAAGCATCAAGGCTAACTATTGGCTTTGTTAATAGCGGTTTAATATCCTTTATGAGTTATTGTGATTGGCAAAGCTAGCCAAACTGCTGTAAAACTTCAGTCATTCTGACTAATTTAGTAAAACTCATGTTATACCAGTCTTGCCGAAAGATTGTACTCAAGGTTGGCTCTGCCCTTATCGCCCCAACAGGTAGCGGCTGTAGTGCCCAATTCACCTTACCAATCGCTCGCTTTATTCACCAATGTCATTTAGATGGTAAACAGCTCATTCTGGTTTCTTCCGGTAGCGTTGCCGCAGGTCGAGCATTCGTTCAGCACGCGAACAAACGGCCGACGCTTGCCCAAAAGCAGGCAATGGCTGCTATTGGGCAATCGATGATGATGGAAAACTGGAAGCGTTTTTTCGACAAGCCGTGTGCACAAATTTTAATGACTCACGCGGATCTACAAGACCGAGAAAATTATTTAAATATTAGGAATACCGTCAACGAATTATTAAACAATAACATTTTGCCAATTTTTAACGAAAACGATTCGGTGGCTACCGAAGAACTTAAAGTAGGCGATAATGATCGACTGGCAGCAATGGTTGCAATTCTGACAGAAGCCGATCTTTTTATGATTGGTTCAGATGTCGATGGTCTTTATTCCAGCGATCCTAACCTTGACAATAATGCCACCCGTATTTCAGTGGTTGACGAGATTGACCAACATATTTTATCCAAAGCCGGTGAAACGATTAATCATCAAGCCACCGGTGGTATGAAAACGAAATTAGAGGCCGCCATTAAGGCGACCACTCAAGGTATTGATACACTTTTATTTAAAGGCAGCGATGCTGGAAATTTTGACCGTTTTGTCGCTGGCCAAATGATCGGCACCCATTTTAAAGTAAAGTCAGAAAACCTATCCGCAAAAAAACATTGGGTGAAACATACCTTAAACGCCAAAGGCACAGTGGAAATTGACCAAGGTGCGACGACAGCAATATTAAAGAAAGGCGCATCGTTATTAAGTGTCGGTATTTTGAACGTGACAGGTCGATTTGAAAAAGGTGATGCGGTGGATATTGTTTGCTCGAAAAACCAACAGACTATCGCCCGTGGTATCTGCCAATATAATCATACCGCCGTGGCACAAATTAAAGGAGTAAAAAGCGAGCAATTTCAGTCGATACTCGGTTACTTCGACAGTGACGTAGTGATCGAACGAAATGATCTTGTTTTAATCCCACAGGTTAATTCTTAAGCTCGCCTCCGTTTATAACAATATTTCATTAGAAGGATTGACATGTTTTCCATTAAGTCATTAGCCGAGAAAGCAAAAACAGCATGCTTTCAACTTTCCGCGCTATCGGCCCAGCAAAAAGATAAAGTGCTAGTTGATATGGCGAATAAGCTGCGTACAAATTGTGCCTCCATTCTTTTAGAAAATATAAAAGACCTCGACTTGGCGACAAAATATCAATTATCTGAAGCGATGATTGACCGGTTAAGATTAACTAAAGAGCGGATAGAAGATATTGCAGAGGCGATTGAAAAAATTGCAGAGCAAGAAAACCCTGTCGGTAAAGTAAAGCAAACTTATCAATTGGAGAACGGTTTAAATGTTCAAAAACTTTCCATTCCATTAGGTGTAATCGCCATGATCTACGAATCAAGACCTAATGTCACCGCTGATGCCGCTGCTTTATGTTTCAAAGCGGGCAATGCGGTAATCTTAAGAGGCGGTAAAGAAGCGTTGCACTCCAATATTGCGATCGGCAATGCATTACACCAAGCGCTAATCGACAATAATATTTCGGAAGGCGCTATCGGTATCGTTTCCGATGCTGACAGAAAACACATGGCAGAATTATTACACCTTGATCAACTAGTCGACTTAATCATCCCTCGCGGCGGTGAAAGTCTAATCCGTTATGTCAGCGAACATAGTCGCATACCCGTCATACAACATTACAAAGGCGTTTGCCATTGTTATATTGATAAAGATGCCGACATCGATAAAGCGATCCGTATTCTACTCAATGGTAAAGTGCAAAGACCGGGTGTGTGTAATTCATTGGAAACTCTTTTGATCCACAAAACATTTATGAATGAGCATTTCTCAAAAATCGTCGCTGCTCTGGAAGAAAATCAGGTCAAGGTTCATGCCTGCAAGAATACTTTTGACTATTTTTCTAATGCCCGAATTGCAACTGAAGCAGACTATCATGCTGAATATCTTGCGTTAGAAATAGCTATCAAACAAGTAGACAATTTACCACAAGCGATCGATCACATCCATGAATTTACTTCCGACCATACCGAGGTTATTGTGACCGAAAAACAACAGACCGCAGATCAATTTGTCCAGTCGATTAATTCATCGGTAGTGATGGTCAATGCGTCGTCTCGATTTTCAGACGGAGGCCAACTCGGTTTGGGCGCAGAAATTGGCATTTCAACCAGTAAGCTGCACGCGTATGGGCCGATGGGGGCCGAATCTTTAACCAGTGAAAAATTTGTTGTGATAGGCGATGGTCAAATTAGAAACTAGCGATACCCACGATACGCTTTTTAAGCGTATCAGGGATATAATAGATAAAATCGCTAATTTTAGCGGATTGTTATATTATTTGCTCCTGTTTGTTGGACTTGAGCTTTTAACCCATGCCGTTTTCTGTTTCAGAGTTTATCAGTCTATGTCAACCATCGAGCCAAGCAGCCTACGAGCAATTTAAGCGGTTGCTTTGCCAGCTTGACGATTTGGCAACTAGAAAATCTGCAATCCGTTTTTTATTTGACCTTAAGCAAGATTTTCTTACGAATAAAAATAACCATTCGAATTTTCAGTTCTTAAAACAGACCATTCTCGATCATAATGATAATAATATCGAACTGGACTTACTACAATTTCCCAGTACGTTTTTACCCGAAGAGTGGTCATTTACTTTCTACGAAGGACTGGTCCGTTACCCGAATAACGAATACAGTGGTAAGAAACTGGTTGAGTTGGGTTGTGGCATCGGTTGGATTAGTATTGCGCTTGCATGTCGTTATCAAATTTCAAACATTATTGGGCTCGACATTAATCCGAAAGCTATTACTTGTGCCCGGTTAAATCTATACCTTAATGGTTTCGACGCCGCAGGCAATGAAATTAGTTTTGCGAATAATCGTCCTCTAATCCAGTGTGTCGAATTTCATGAATCCAATCTGTTTTCTCATTTTTCAGATCAAAGCTCTTCAATCGATCGCGTCATCGGCTGTATTCCACAAGTCTTAAATCCAGAACCTAAAGTAATGGAAACACTTATCGAAGAAACAGCCAGCGATGAATACCTTCAGTCCCTCAGTAACTATTCAGTCAAACAAGGTTATATTGAAGATCAATTTGGTCTGGGACTCATTGCCAGTGCCGTTGAACAAGCGATCCCCTTATTAAGTAACAATGCTAAATTAATACTTAATTTAGGAGGTAGGCCAGGCCGCGCAGTAATCGAAAGGTTAATGCGCAGGCGCGGTTTTAATGTCCGCCGCGTTTGGCAAACACAAGTTGAACAAGCGGCAGATACCGAAATTGATGCGCTAGTTGATATCGAAAAGAAAACCGGCCACCGATTTGAATTTTACATGGCGCATAATTCCTCAACGCCGATTAGCGCGACGACAGCATTAGCGTTCGCCAAATCGGGTGGGCAAATTTATCATTCGGTTGATGTTTATGAGGCCAATCTTTTTTTGTCTGATAAAGTAAAAAGTATTTTCGATTCTATTCGAAAAATTGGTCAAGACGTGCAAAGCTTATCTCGTCAAAGTTTGAGCAGTGCGGTTGATTTAACCTATGAGAATTCGGATGATGCAGAGGAGCGATATTCATTCCTTGCTTTTTTCGCGAAGCTATTAAAGAAGCTAAATCACTTTGCCTACGAATCGACTGCCGGACTGGATTATTTCCGTCAACAACTGGCCGAATATTTTCGGTTTTATTTAAATGTTGAGCTGGACAAAAATCACTTTCTTGTCACCCCGGGTCGTCGCGATCTTATTGCTAATTTATTAGCTAATTATCAACCTAAACTCGTTTTTATCGAAAAATCCTTATGTCATCTTATTGCCACAGAGTTTAACTCTTGCCACTCCCGCGTATTAGAATCACCGACTCAGATTGAATATCTATTAACATTAATGGAGTCGCTTCAACCAAACTTGGTTATCACCCGTTTCGACTCGCATGAAATTCATTCCAGTAACAATATCGAGCGACTAGTTAAATGTGCGCAGCGGAATCAGGTATTGCTAGTAGTCGATATTACCGAGAATTTAGATTTGAGTAGTCAACCGGAAATGCTGGGAATTTATCGCTACCTGTCTCGCTCAAATCTACCAGAAAATCTTATGGTTATGGCATCCCTCAGTAATAATCGAGTTTATCAAAACTACGGCGTCAATATTGCCTTTACAAATAATCGATCGATCCTTAATCACCTGACTGATTCTGCAGAACTTAGCTACAGCCGCGCGCCGGTTCTTAAACAATATTATTATGCTCATTTGCTCGAACAACTCCTCTTTTTCCAACGTTCACGGGCAATTGATAGCAGTTCCTCGAAAAGGACGGAAACGACACCTCTTTCAGAACTGCCCCTGTGCACTAATACAGTTAAGGCATTTGCACACCCATCGGTTACAGGCAATCGTCTTCAGTTTAATAGCCAAACGATACGACTAGATTATGGCGAAAATGAGTTGGCTATGCCCGATGCGCTAAAGGCCACTTTATTTGAGAGTTATCTTAGTCGAAACAGTTCGGCCAATCAGGACACATTAAAGTCGAGCCTTCAAATTTTTCTAAAGCGTCGTTTCGAATTACCTCAAAATATTTTTTCGAACATTGCTTTTGGCGGTGGCGTTGCAGCAATTTATTCTTCTTTATTGAATATTTGTTCTGGAAATAAAGCTACATTGCTGATGCCTTCGGGTAGTTATGGTTATTTCTATTCCGCAGCACTGTTTAAAGGTCTCGCGATTAAAACAATAAGGACGGAGGAGAACAATGATTTCAAATTAACTGCCGAAGATCTCAATAAGGCAAAAGTAGGGGACGCCGATTGCTGGTTGTTCCTAAACGCGCCGATAAATAATCCTACCGGAGCGGTCTATTCACAGAAAGAACTTAACGATATTTTGAACGCAGCTAGAAAAAATAGAATCAATGTCATTATCGACTGTATATTTAGTGGATTAGAATTCGGAGAGACTCATCGGTATGACTTGGCTAATACGATTAGCGCCTTTTCAGGAGAAAACAATTGCCAATTAGTATTAATTGGTGGAATATCAAAAGAATATGCTGCTGGTGGATTAAGGTTTGGTTACGCATGGTCGAGCTCTCGCTCCCTCGTTTTAGACCTAGAAAATAAACTCACTAATCGACCACATTTTACCCTCAACTATGCAGTTCAAAGATTGCTCGAACGACATAACTCCGATGATGTTTCGTTATTGGCACATCTCACCCAACAAAAAAAACAACTGGCGGACCGAGCAGAACAACTGACAAAATTGTTAACTTCAAAAGGTTGGAAAGTAATCAAACCGAATGGCGGTTTATTTTTGGTCGCCAAACCACTCAATTTTATTAATGAAAATCATCTGACTGCGACCGAAGGTGGCGACCGAATCACTCAACTGCTTTTCGATAAAATTAATCTGGTCGTCAATAATTCGACTTGGACAGGGCTACCTGGTTATTGTCGTTTTGTTCTATCCTGCGACCAACAGTCCTTTAATCAAGCGCTATCGCGATTAGAAAATTTCGAGCATTAATTGGTCACTCTATGATCCGTCATTCTGAGGAACGAAGGATCTCAATAACCTGCAGTATCGAAAGTTCTCTCCGCTGTCGGAATAATATCGAGGATGATACTGATCCCACATGTTTGCCTTAGAAATTGACGGAAATTTGAACACCACTAAAAACTTCTGATTCAGCTTCCCAGTATTCGGCATCGATTTCACGAACTCTGAAAAATGCATCGATTCCAAGAGCGCCAGCGCGGATCCCCGCTCCCATGCCAACAAAAGCGTCAATGTCATCTTCATAACCGGTTTGATGGTCATAATCGTCGTATCGAATATCATGAAAAATGGCTTCCGACAAATCAATTCCACCTTCTATATAAACCGAGAAGTTAGAAAAATAGCCGAATTTCGCAGACCCCTGCCAAACCGTAAACTCTTCGAGGTAGCCGTCGGTTGCCAGTACGTTAGCGTTGCCAATAGACATATTAAGTTGAAAGCCGAGATTGCTCTCTAAATTCTTGAAAGTCGTTCCAGCGCCTATCGAAGAAATGTAATCCGCACCATTTGATTCATAACTATAAAAAATACGGCTCGATAAATCGTCGTCGGCGTAGGCAAGACAAGGAGCAAACAATAAAAAGCTGGTTAATAATTTACGGCTAATATTCTGGAAGTACATTTTAGTAGTCCTGTGGTATTTCTTACATCTTTGGATAGGTTAGGACAATTGTAGACGAGCCAATCTGAATCCCGACTGAATTTTATTGTGGGATGCCATCGAGCAATCGAATAGAAGAATTTTGTGCTAGACTCAATCAATGGTGTTGGAGTTTAGATCGATAATCCGAAGCTTGGCTTAATAATCCAAACTATTCATTAACCCGCTGAGTAGCTTGCTGGAGTATTTCTGTATGTTTTTCTTTTTAGATAAATTTGACAAAATTCAAACGGTGGAGGTTTTTCCGTCGCTCGATAAATTAGCCAGGCATGTATTATCAAAGCTCGGTGTCAGTATCGAGTTAGGTGCTGACCCGATCAACCTCGCTAAAAAAAGTCTTGGGAATCGTGGCAGGGTTTTGAATCTCGCAGGAGCATTTAATTTAATCGCCAATACCGAAGATAAACTCGCTCAGGAGTTAGCGCTAGAATTTAAACAAGCGCTCGATCGCTATAAGAAATAGGCTAAATATGTGCAGCCACATTGTAAGAAGTAAATTTTCGAATATTAATAACGCCTGTATCAAAAATTAAGTACTGCCCTTTTATTCCCATTAAAGTTCCTTCGACGATTGGGTTTTTGTCGAAATTATGGGATTTTATTTTTTCGGGAAATTCTATCACCGGATAACGGATCGCCAATACTTCATTTTCCTGTTCTTCGATATCATCCACAGGAAAGGATTCAATCACATTATCCATACTCGATTGAAGTTTTTCTTTAAGCGTTTTTGCCTCTTCAAGTAAATCTCTATCCGGCTGATTTTCTTTTAACATTGTCCGCCAATTCGTTTTGTCGGCAATTAGATCCTTAAATGCCATTTCAACAAAGCCTGACTGCTGACGAGTATTAACTTTATACATGATGGTCGCTTGGGTAGCGCCTTGGTCAATCCAACGGGTTGGAATTTGGGTGTGACGAGTAATGCCGACCTTCAGTCCGGAAGTATTGGAGAGATAGACGAAATGCGGTACAAAGCAGTTTTTTTCGCCCCATTCTGGTTCTCTACAGGTCCCTTCATGATAGTGGCAAGTTTCTGGCTTCATAATGCACATATCACATTGTGCGAGTTTTCTCATGCAAGGAAAACAATGCCCTTGTGAGAAACTTTTTTTGGTCTTTTTGCCGCAATGGGAACAGTTAATCTCTCCTAGAAATTCCAATTTAAGCGTTTTTCCAATATAGGGATTTAAGGCTAATTCTTGGTCTGCTAAAGGTAGGAAATAATTGACCGTCTGACTCAAATCGTCCGTACCGTGAATATCATCACCCCTAACTTGCGAATTAATTTCCGCTCGCATTTTTCTCAAATTACCTGATATCATTTAGATTTCTCTTTAATTTTTGATCTATTCCGAACCAATGGACTATCGAATTTTAAACTAGCTGCGGTATGATACTCTGGCTTTAGAAAATAAGGAAACGAAAAAAATGAGTATTAAAAGCAACTTGAAATGGCCATCGCTCTTGCTAGTACTGTTAATGGTCATCAGTAGTCAAGCCATCGCCAACGAGCAAAGTACAAGCCTTGGATGGCATAAAATGAGTTGGCAACAGCAAAAAATCATTCGTGAGTATCGCTATTTGATAACGAAAAATAACGTTGAACCTAAGCCGTTGGTGATTTTACTGCACGGTGGCACTCAAAATATGCATAAAATATTTGCCAAACATGCGGGCGGATCCAAACAGTGGCCAATACTCGCTAAAAAACACGGTTTCGTATTGTTAACACCTAACGGAACAAGTCCGAAGACTGGTAGCGGTCAAGGCAAAAAATTAAACTGGAACGATTGCCGCAGCTCCCACCCGAAAGATCGATATCACGTGGTCGCCGATGATGTCGCTTTTATTCGTCATTTAGTCGATTGGTCGATAACCAACCTAGCAGTCGACCCGAAACAAGTTTTTGTGGTGGGTGCCTCAAATGGCGGCATGATGAGTTATCGACTAGCTGCCGAGCTACCTAATAAAATAACTGCCGTTGCTGCCTTTATTGCCAATTTACCACAACAAAGTGAATGTAAAAAAGCCCAAACCCCGATACCACTATTCATTTTTAACAGTAATAAAGACCCATTTATGCCGTGGGGCGGAGGCGAAATTAAATCCAATGGTGGTCAAGTTATAAGTGCACAACAAACTCTCGATTATTGGCTGGCGGTTAATCAATCTTCAACAGTTGCACAAGCAGAGGTTTTTCGAGATTTAAATACCAAAGATCACAGTCGAGTGTCTGGAAAGTGTTATCCTAAAAAGTCAGCAAACAGCGCGAAAACTTGTTTTTATCAGGCGCTAGGATCGGGCCATGTAACACCGTCAATCGCTCACAAAATTCCCTATTGGATCCAAAAGCGCATTATTGGATGGCAAAACTATGATGTTGAAAGCGCCGATATGGCCTGGGATTTTTTTCAATCGATTGAGGCTATTCGAACAACTGGCGCTCAGACCAAAAAAAATAGATGACTAGCCTAGAGATTTTCGCTCACGCCCTCAGTAGCAATACGATCTACGGATGGTTTGACATTCACTAGCTGATAAAACTGTTCAACTGGGATCGCTTTAGAAAAATAATTGCCTTGACCAAATTCGCAACCGGCGGCAAACAGTGCTTCTTTTTGTTGTTGAGTCTCAATTCCTTCTGCCACCACCATGAGTTTAAGCTTGTGTGCCATGCCAATGATTGCTTCGCACAAAATCATATCATTTTCTTGCTCGGTACTCTTAATCACGAAAGTGCGATCAATTTTCAAAAAATCGAAATTAAATTCACGTAAGTAAGACAAGGACGAGTAACCCGTGCCAAAATCGTCAATAGAAAAGGTGACACCTATGTCTTGCAGCGCTTTGATTTGTGCTTGAATATCATTTGAATCTTCTGCCAATAACGATTCAGTCACTTCCAGTTCCAAATAACTTGCGTCGAGCTCTGCCGAAGCCAAAGCCGAAATAACAATTTTTTGCAGATTACCACGACGAAATTGAATCGAAGAAAGGTTAACGGCTACGCTGAAATCAGTTAGCCCTTGTCGTTGAAATTCTCGACATTGTCGACACGCTTCGTATAAAACCCACTCCCCAATTTCAATAATTAGTCCGGTATTTTCCGCGATTGGAATAAATTCATCGGGCCCGATTAACTCCCCATCACTCGTTTGCCAACGGATCAACGCTTCCGCCGAAAAGATTCTGCCGCTACTTAGATCAATTTTCGGCTGATAATGAAGCACGAACTCTCGATTAGCTATAGCATCACGTAGACTATTGACCCGATCAATATGCGCCAACATGTCTTTGTTCATTACTTCATCATAAAACATTAGGCCGTTGCGACCAGCATTTTTGGCTCGATACATCGCCATGTCTGCCTTTTTACGCAAACCGTCAAAATCATCACCGTCGATTGGCGAAATAGCTATTCCAATAGAACAAGTGGCCGTCAAACTGTGCTCGTCCAATTGAATAGGCCTAGCGATATTACCCAATATATGGTTTGAGATACTGGTGATATCGGTATCATTTAATATACCATCAAGTATGATTAAAAATTCATCACCGCCCAATCGGCAAACTGTATCCCCTTCTCTTACCGACTGCAATAATCGATTTGCAATCGCCTGTAGCAAGTGATCACCAACCGCATGGCCCAGCGAATCATTCACTGTTTTAAAATTATCAAGATCTAAAAATAATACCGCAACTTTTGCCGAATTTCGGTGAGAGTGAAAAATTGCTTGGTTAAATCGATCGACAGCGATGATCCGATTGGGCAACCCAGTCAGATGGTCGTAATGCGCTTTGCGCTGAAAATCTTGTTTCGATTGATTAACTCGTAAATTTTCCACTTCGAGACTGGTGAGAGCAAAGCGCAAGTCATTAGCCAATGTCCAAACCGCATAACTGATCACCGCGTAAATTAAAAACAAATCGAGTACAATTCCCCAACCAAAAGGCGTGTTTGGGTACAGCAGTAAGCCTATGTGGTTAGCGTAACCAACCAATAAAAAACTAGCGCCCATCACCAAAGTAAGCCCAATAAATTGATTTTTATTTCCAAGCATCGCAGAAAAAATTAATATGCCGGTATAACCGATAATAACCGGATCTCTTAACCCATCATTACTGACATAAAGAACTGTCAACGCGGCATACAGAGTCCATAGCAAGATAAATCCACCAAGCTGAACTCGTTTTATCTTTACTAGTTGATAGCAACCCAAGACGATTAAAAAGGTGACCAACAAAACTTTACTGGTGACGTCGCTTTGTTGATTAATCAAGTTATTGATAAAAGCCAAAACGATAGTGAATAACACTATGACAATTAGCTGTTTTGTTCTAAGCGAATTAAATTTTCTTATGACTTGAGGCGACTCATCGTTATCTTCGATTTCGATTAATTCTTGGTCAACTAAACTTGATTGCGCGATGTCGGCTAGTTTAAGCTCAAAATGCAGATCAGAATGAAATCGCTCACTCAAATCTTCCTTATCGATTGGATTGGTATTTTCATCCAATTGATTAGGCTTGTTATTTGAATGAAAATTTCGAGATTTGGTATCCATATAGCTCGCTATAAATGACCCGTTTTTGTGGTTTTAAGTGTTGTTCATTCAGCCCAAGGCATGACTTTGCTACCATGCTGGTCCAAAACTCAGATCCAACCGCTAAAGTACAACGAGTAGGCATTAATTTCAAGCCCTCAAATTTTTATTATAACGCGTTATTTTATTACGCCTAACCTGCTAACAGAATCGACAGCTCATTTGTCCGATAATCTGTTACCGAAAAGGCTTATATCGTTAACAGATGCTTTCAATTGAGCAACGACTGGCAGGGCTAATTTTGAATTTTATTTGTTATACTTAATTATGCCTAGGCTGTACCTAAATTAGACAAAGGTTATATCCTAGTTATTAAGCTCTTGTTTTTATATAGTTTTTGCAATCATACGGGAAGTTTTGTTTGTCTATATTTTCACAACATAAGTGCTTTTCTTATGCCAAAAATTTTCTGGCAGTGTTTTTTATATTCAACTTTTCGGCCTGTAGTCAGCATCAGCTACAACAGAAAACATCGATAACCTCTCCCCAACCGGTCGTGCCATTTTCCGTAAAAAATCAATTCGGCCCTCGCCCAAGCTTGATAAATACTAGCAATATTTACCAATTGAGCGACAGTCAAAAACAGAAATTTATAGAGTATTTCGAATCGCCGGCTGTCAGTTGGTTAAAACCGAATAAGCGAATATACAAATACTTGCAACGTTATGTTGAAAATTACAACTTCTTAAATCAAACCTTAACTGCCGAGCAATCTCTCAGTCAGTCACAAGGAAATTGCCTTTCTCTCGCGATATTAACGACTGCACTTGCTAATACCGCAGGGGTCGAAACCGGTTATCAATTAGTCCAATCGGCACCGGTTTATCAAAAAGAAGGTAATATCATTTTAAGTTCACAGCATATTCGTAGTTTATTGTTTGAGCCTCAGCCAGAACTAGAAACGGGTCAAATCTCACTGGGACAAAAAGGATTGATCGTCGATTATTTCCCAAGCAAGGCATCCCATATAAGGCGGCAGGTAAACTCGCAAGAATTCTCTGCGATGTATTATCGAAATAAAGCCGCCGACGCCATTATCGATAAAAATTACGACCTTGCCTACTGGTTACTAAGAGAAACTCTAAAATATATTCCTAATGACGAAAATAGTATCAATATGATGGCCGTCGTGCACGAAAATAAAGGGCTGAGTAAGCAAGCAGAATTACTATATCGCCACGGAATAAAATACGCGCAAAATAAATTGGATTTATTAAGAAATTACCAAATATTTTTGAAAAAAGAACATCGCTTAAATGATGCTAAGAAAATCAAATCACAGTTAAATTCGATGAATGTAATCAACCCATTCGATTGGGTTGATTTGGGCCACACCGCCTTCGAGCAAAAAAAATACTCAGAAGCTCGGCGTTACTATAAACGAGCGGTTAGAGCCGCGCCCTATTTACATCAAGCGCTTATGGGCGTTGCAAAGTCCGAGTTTAAGTTAGGAAATTTACGCGCAGCTAAAATCGCATTAAATGCAGCAAAAGAAAACGCTTTTGATGCGAAAACGAAATCGCTCTATTCAGCTAAGATGGTTATGCTGAGAAAGCAGCAGTAAAAGTCACGGAAATGATAGAGCATACCTCTTGCACGTAATATTCTGATATCCCAAATCGCGGAATTTAATAAACTGACGGTCAATAAAAGTAATAAACAGACATATATGGACACCTCCTTTGAGTCAGTTATAATTGGTTGCTTTTTTCAGGTGACCCCATTAATCTATTGACTCTGGAATGATGAAAGAGCACATAGAAGGATCAAAACCTTTTGTTGTAACTTCAAAATAATCTTCTTTTAGTTCGTCATTAATGTGTTTTTTATCTATGCAATATCGCTTTTCTACGATTGACCAATCTAACAGTGTGTAATCCTTACTTTTTTTATCTTTTCTAACAACCAAAACCATCTCATCGGAGTGCTCTATCATAAATATACTATGTAGATTCATCTTAAAACTGAGATCTTTCTCAGTAAATTCTCGCCCAGAGTGAATTTGCTTAATAACCTCAAATGTAATGTAATACGATGAAGGTTTAATTATTGCTCCACCTTTAACTTTATGACTGTCATTTGAAAGGAATTTAGAACTCTTAAATTTTACCAGCAGAATATCCGCGTTTTCAGATTGAACATTTAAACTTAAAAAAAAGAAAATAATACTAAATTTGAATATCATTATTTAATACCTTTATTCCAAGTTGCTTCACACGTGAATGATCTCCAGGCCCAGGATACCTTTCCAAAGTTACATGATGCCAACGCTCAACAAACTCAGTAACCGGATGCATCAGGATTCATCAGGATTCATCAGGATTCACCAGGATTCAACAGGGTCAGGTCTTTCATCGTGCAAATGCAGTTTCAATGAGCGAAAAATAAACACAGATTTTACAGTGATTCACGATTAAAAATATTGGTGACAGTCACTATATCGACAATAACTCACGAATTCAATCGTCAATCTCTTACAAAGCCTTAGGACTTAATGACTATTATTTTTCGGTTAAATAGCGAAAATTGACTGAAAGGTCTCAAAAAGGGAAAGTTTTTAACGTTATCTGCCGGCTCGAATTTCAACTGGCTACCGAGTTAACAGATGTGAGTCACTATTGAAGTTTAGCCACGACTAAATCAACCGCAGAATAAGCCGACAAAATTGCGCCTTCTTGCCACCCTTGCAGAATACTTAAATGCTCACCCGCAAAAAATATATTATTATCTTCTGTTAGTAAAACCGACGCTTGAGAATTTCCCCAACCGCCTAACTGAAAAGGAATTTTTGGCCACGAGATACTGATGCCGTTAGTCACTTGAGAGGAAAAATTGGAGTGAATTGCGCTTGCCTGAGTAATACCGCTAGCAATTCTAGCGCTAGGCGTTTGTGCGGAGAATCGATCACCTTGGACAATACCAAAGGTATAAGCACCTAATAAAATACCTTGTGATTGTCCAAGGCCCGCACTGGGATACCAAATTTGAGTAATGTCTTGATCCGTCCATGAAATGCCGCCATAAATATTATGATTAGTTTCCCAAAAACGCTCAGACTGAAATGCTAATTTACCGGCTCTGGAATAAGTGAAGTTGGCTATTTCGGACTGATGCGCTGCGGAGAAATCATTGGCGATATCTTTAAGCACCGGCGCCGGTATGGTACAGATACAGAAATCGGCAGCGACGCTTAGCTGGTTGCCGGTAACATCTTGATAACTTATAGCAACGCCGGCGTTTTCGCCCGATCCCGTTTTTCGAATTTGAGTAACGACAGCATCGTAGATAATCTCATTAGTCAGTCTTGCCTCAAAAGCTTTAGGTATGGCATCCATTCCGCCAACCGGTTGCAACATCGCTGCTTGTTGATTCAAATCCTTAAAAAAATCGAGTTTAAATTGCCAAAATTCACTTTGCAATAATTCCCCGCGAGGGATTGGTGTTATGTTTGCCCCTCGTTGGCGACTGCCGATGTTTTCTTGTCCCGGGAAGCCGGCGCGGCTTGAGCCTTGATAAGAAAAATTGCTATCTAAATCGGCAAACTGTTGCAACAACCCTAGCAAATTATTTTTTTCAGTAGTCGATAAATCATTGTCGAGCGCTCCTTGATTAATCGCCGACGCTAGCAATTCACCGATATAACCTTGGCTGTCAGAAACCACCTGTCGAGCTATTTTTGGCTGGTTATTAAAGGCACTTGCTGAATGAAAAAGTGAGGATTTATTTTCATTGATAAAGGGTTCTATCGCAACATCAAATTGTCGGCAATAGCCCAATAACAACTCATGATGATGAGGGATTCTAGCGGCACCGGCATTAAAATAAAGTTCCGGACTGTCATCAAAAACACAGCTTTGGGTGGAATCTGTTTCGATAATTTGATCGCCATTTCTTATTGTTCGAACCCGTCCGCCGGCGCGGCTGGTCGCTTCAAGTATCGTACAACTAAAACCTAATTTTTTCATTTCAAAAGCAGCCGTCATACCCGCAATACCCGCTCCAAGTATTACCACCTGTTTACTGGCTCCGATGTTTGCTGGCCAATCAATTGGTCTCGGCATAGACTGCCGAGGTATTGGCTGCGGCGGCGTAGTACTGGCGGGATTAGTCGAGGCAGAAGACGAACCGCATGCTGTTGTTGCTGCGGCAAAACTAAACGCGCTAAGCGCCTGTATTGCGGCACCGGCAGTAATGGTCTTCGCCGATTTTTCGAGAAACGCTCTGCGGTTAAACGAGCTTGATTGATGATCACTCATTTGTTCTCCAGAATTTCTGATTTTCTTATTTGAATACTGCTTAGCTAGCAATATAGAATAGCATTTATTAGCTGCCAGAAAAGGATAACAAGAAAATTCAATAAATTTCTAGAATCGGTTTTTCCTAATAATCGAAGATTAAAGCGAAAAGTGACTTTCAAAGAAAAGTTTTTCTTGCGATATCGGATCGATAAATTCGATCGACTTAGCTAATAGCTGCAAAGGTGATGAATAGTCTTCAATGTCCTTTTCGATCAAATCCGGATAGAAAACATCGTTTTTTATTGCCATATTAAGAGACGCCATATGAACCCGAAGCTGATGTTTTTTGCCCGTAACCGGCGATAGTTTGTACAAGGTTTCATTACCTCTTCGTTGCATGACATCAATGTGCGTTTCTGAATTTGGCTCCCCTTCTACTTCTTTCATTCTAAAAAATGGTTCACCTTTTTCAAAGCGACTCTTTTTACAAAAAGGAAATTGCATTTCGACGGTTGGTGCAACTGCGTGGTAGATTTTACTAATTTTTCTTTCGGAAAATAACGCATGGTAGTCGGCTCTCAAAGATGCTTTTTTAGTTAGTAATACGACACCGGCGGTTTCGCGATCGAGCCGGTGACATAATTCGAGAGTATCAAGGCCTGTTTTTTGTCGTAATCTGACCAATAACGACTGCCGCAAGTATCGCCCCGTCGGTGCGACTGGAAGAAAGTGTGGTTTGTCGGCGACCAAAATAGACTCATTTTGATAAATAATTCGCTCTTCAAAAGGAATTTCGGGTTCGTCCTCGATTTCGCGGTAAAAATAAATATGCTCGCCGGACAAATACGTACTATCAATTGATAATATTCTGCCGCTGGCAGTAACTACTTCATTGCGCTGGAATCGGCGAGCACATTCGTCTTTATTAAGATGAGAAAATTTTTGTAAGAAAAACTCAAAGACCGTAGACCAGTCTCCCTCGGGTAGCCATAGGCACGTGGGAGACACGCCATTTTTCACCGGTAGTGGAGAATCTTTTGATTTATCTTGCGGAGACAATTTAATACCAAAGTCTTTTGTAATGACCAAACGCCTATAATATTGACAGCCTGAATCGAGAATTTATTCTGTGGTAATTGTCGCCTTGACGATCACTAATTTTTCACTGGTTTTTCCCGAGCGACTACCTAACTTTTCCAATTTTTCTAGGGTTTCGAATCCGTCGGTGACTTCACCAAAAATCGTATGTCTTCCATCCAAAAAAGGTGTAGGCTTAAAGGTAAGAAAAAACTGACTCCCGTCGGTACCCGCGCCAGAATTGGCCATACTCAAGATACCGGCTTTATCATGAGATAAGTTCGAATCGAACTCCCCCATATAATAATAGCCGGGTCCACCCACGCCAATTCCTAACGGGTCGCCACCTTGCGCCATAAAACCAGGAATGACTCGGTGAAAAATAATATCATTGTAAAAACCGAGGCGGGTTAAATAAATGGTACTAGAAACATGCATTGGTGACTCTTCAGCTTTTAACAAAATTTTGATATTGCCTTTATTGGTTTGCAAATTCCAAAAATATTTGGTTCCTTTCGTAAAGTTGAACTTAGGCGGTTTAGGTAAGCCTTGTTGCTTCCAACCTTCTTTGCTCGATTCAATATTTTGCTCGTCAATGAATGTATCGATTTCCGTTAAAGTAGCATCTTGCTGGCTACAAGAGAAAAGTAGCAAACTCGTCAGAATAAGGGCTAACAACGATAAATTTGAGGCCGTTCTTTTTGAATGAAGCATTGTATGTCCTAAGCTAGTTCCTGTTGCTGATGGAAATGAGAAAAGTAACGCTAGTATACAGAAATTATCCGTCCGCTGAAATTACCAGCGCACATTTATCCATAGTTAACTTTTATTTGAAAGGCATTTTGCTAAAGTTTCTAGTAATGTCGCCACTTTAATAGGTTTACTTAAATGAGCATCCATGCCCGCCGCCAGCGCTAATTCGACGTCAGATTTCATGACGTTGGCAGAAAGAGCAATAATGGGTATGGACGGCAATTTTTTATTTTCTCGAATTTTTCTGGTCGCTACATAGCCATCCATGACTGGCATTTGAACGTCCATTAAAATAGCGTCAAAATTTTTCTCAGAAATAAACATCAAACACTCCAGTCCATTCTTTGCCGTTTCGACTTCGACGCCAACTTTCTTAAGCATTTTGGCGACTACAATTTGATTGGTAATATGGTCATCCACTACGAGTATGTTTTTTCCAGAGAAATCGAAATCCCCCTTCGAATAAGCGTCATTGCTTTGTGAGAAACTATTATAAGCTCTGCTATCGTCAGATTTTTCGAGCCTTTTCATACCGTCTTTCAGCACACCGAATTGAACTGTAAAATGAAATTCGCTACCGACACCTAGTTGACTTTCTGCCCATATTTTTCCGTTCATTAGTTGGCATAAACTTTTGCAAATTGATAAACCAATGCCTACCCCGTCATACTTTCTTGTACTTGATGAGTCCACCTGATTATAAGTATTAAAAAGCCCCGCTAATTGCTGGTGAGTCATACCAATACCTGAGTCTTTTATCACGAAATATAATTCGACACCATTGGTAAAACTGTTGTTTAACGATATATCCAAGTTGACTTCACCAGCATTGGTAAATTTAATCGCGTTTTCGATTAAATGTTGTAGTATTTGTTCAAGCCGGAATCTATCGCCCACAAGAAGTAGAGGCACATTTTCTAATACAGAAACCCGAAAACTAACGAGATTTTTCTTTTGTCCAAAATCGACATTGCTTTCTATTTGGGTAATGAGCTCTTTAAGGTCGAATGGGATGGATTCCAAATGCATTTTTCCCGCTTCAATTTTGGAAAGATCAAGTATTTCATTAATTAAAATTAAAAGTGACTGAGAAGACTCCATCAAGGTATCTATATTATCCTTTTGTGACGAAGTTATTTTTGTTTGTGCGAGTAATTGACACATTCCGATAATTGCGTTCATCGGCGTTCTTATTTCGTGACTCATATTGGCCAAAAAATCATCTTTGGCTTTGTTTGCTTTCTCAGCATTCGCTTTCGCTTTAGCTAGCGATTGCTCCGTAGTTCGTCTTTTATTAACCTCCTGCTGCAATTTGCGATTGGTTCTAGTTACAAAAAACATCACCAGCAGCGAAAAACCAGCGGCTGGAAGCAGATAGCGCAAAACAGAAGTGAACTGATTTCCGAAATCTAGTTGAATCGACAACCAATTATTAGCGATACCCTGTTTTTCCTTTTCGTTAATCGTATCTAAAGTTTTTTCCAATATTGATACCATTGGTTCTAGACCTTTTCGTACCCCCATTGCGACTTCAATCTCATAGGGTGTAAATGCCGCGATTTGAATGTCTTTTAAGTTTTGATGGTTTTGCTGATAGGTTATCACCGCGAGGTTATGCACAAAAGCATCTATCTTTTTGTCCTCCAATGCCCGTAAACCTTGATTAGCCGATTGAAACGAAACAGTAATGAGTTGCGGGTGTTTGGATTTTAGAATTTCTTCCGCAGGCGTACTCTGTTCGAAACCAACTCGCTTGCCTTTTAAATTATCTAGCGCTTGAATAATAGGCGAACTTTTGTGAGTAGCAATAACCATTGGGAATCGAATATAAGGTTTGGTAAAATTTAAGAATCTAGCCCTATTTTCCGTTTTTACTACCGCAGGTAACAGATCAATTTCCCCCAATTTGATTTTATTCATAATCTCAGTCCATTTGAGTCCTTGCATTGGTTTGAATTCAAGTTTTAATTTGCCACTAATAAAATCAAGGTATTCAGAACTAATCCCGCTATATTGACCAAATTGATCGAGCGATTCGAATGGTAAAAAATCAGATGAAACACCTATTGTTAATTTTGGATGCAGCGATAACCATTCCTGTTCAGCGATATTCAATAGCGGGACTTTTTGATTAAGGCGCTCAACAAAATAAGAAGCTTCTTCGGGAAACCATTTTCGTTCTAAATCAACAAATTTGCTTAAAGAAATCCCTTTGAAACCTGTATTAATAATTTCGAGTAGTGCTACTTCGCCTTTTCTAACGACCGCGTGAACCGTATTACTGGAAATATTTTCAGCGCCAAGTATTAGAGATCCCCTCAATCCCATCGAGCCTAATTCTGCGTTCATAAAAGGAATTTCAGCAACTACAGCTGATACATCCCCGTCGATTAATTGATTGATCACAGCCTGACCATCAACAAACGGTTCGATGTTAAGTTTGGGGTACTGGCTTCGCAGAAAAGATTCTTGATAAGAGCCCGCACCAACCGCTATTTTGTGATCACCCATCTGAGCAAGCGAGAGTGACTTAAGACGATTTGAGGAAAAGTAAACACCAGTACGAACCTTTGCAATAGAAATTGAAAAATCAGCCCATTTTTTACGTTGATGATTAATAAACAATCCTGCTTGAGTATCTGCATTACCCGACCGAAGCGAGTCAATAGTCTGAAAATGATCGCCCGGTACAAATATTATGGTTCTGCCAGTTCGTTTCGACCAAAGCCGCCAAGTATCGACCAAATAACCGGCCATTTGCCCGTTTGACAAAACCATCGAAAAAGGCGGGTCATTGTTAATGACCGCTATTTTCAAAGGATGTAACGAAGGATCGTTATTCACATCTTTTGCCGCTACGTTAAAGTTAGCCACTGCGAGTAGGCAAAACAGGACTAAAAACATCCGCTCAGGAATTTTTCGAAAACTGATAGGTCTTATAACTAAATTACTCATGCGCACTTTCCTGCGCGTTTAGCAGCTGTTCTGATAGCAAGCTGAGTAATGTGGTTATCCTGAGAGGTTTCGCCAAATGGGCATTCATACCACACTGAAGCGCCTTGTCGATATCTTTTTCCATAACATTGGCCGAAAACGCAATAATAGGCAACTTGCTGTAGGCCGGATTACCGCGTATGGCGTGAGTTGCTTGATAGCCATCCATCACGGGCATTTGCAAGTCCATTAATACCGCGTCGAATGATGCTTCCTCCAGCCGACGTAATGAATCTTCCCCGTTGATGGCAGTTGTAACCGTCACACCGAAATTTTCTAACATTTTTGTGACAATTTTTAAATTGATTAAATTATCGTCAACCACCAATACTCGCTTATTTCTGACACAAAGGGCATAACGCTGAAGCTCATTAGTGACGACATCTTGGGTTGATTTTTCTGTCGATTCTTTGGTTAATTTGCCATTTTCTAACTGGTTTACATTTTTCGTTTCTAGATTTTTTTCGATAGTTTTTTGCACCACATTATTCAGTGGGAATTTCGCTGTAAAAAAGAAGGTGCTACCCTTTCCTAATTCACTTTCTGACCATATTTCTCCTTTCATTAAGCTGCAAAGCTTTCTACATATTGATAACCCTAGCCCTGTCCCACCAAATTTTCGTGATGTTGACGACTCCGCCTGAGTATATGACTTAAACAATTTATCTTGTTGCTCTTTTGACATACCAATTCCAGAATCTTCCACACAAAATAACAGTTCGATATTGTTTTCAGATTGTTTCCCTAATTCAATTTTTAGAATGATGTTCCCTTTTTGCGTGAATTTTAGAGCATTGGATAATAAATTTAATAAAATCTGGCCGAGACGTAGCGAGTCGCCGTAAATGATTTCCGGAACTTTTGGCATGACAAAATAGTTCAAAGAAACTTCTCCGTCATCTTGTTTTTCAATCCGCACGCTTGCTTGTTTAACCACCGTTTCGATAAGGTAATTGAGATTAAAATCCGCGTATTCTAATCTTAGTTCTCCTTGCACTATTTCGGATAAATCAAGAATATCATCAATTAAATAGAGCAATGAATTTGCAGAAGCGTTTAAAGTATGTAAATAGCTTTGTTGCTCCTTATCGAGGTTCGATTGTTCTAACAAATGCGATATCCCCACCACGGCATTCATAGGCGTTCTGATTTCATGACTCATGTTAGCAAGAAACTCGTCCTTTGCGCGGTTCGCCTCTTTCGCTAACTCGGTCGCTTTTTCCAAGTGAGCTTCCATTGATGCTCGCACGACAATCTCACCTTTCATCTTCCTATTTGCCGCAACGACATAAATAATAAAAAGGACTAATGAGATAATAACAGTCACGCTGATAAAGATCGCGCGGCGACTAAATACGGTAGGGTTGAGATTGTAGGCAAGCCAGTTGCTACTGATATTATCTCTCTGTTTTTGACTGATCGTTGCTAATACTTGATTGATGATAGGTATTAAAGGCTCAAGTCCCTTTCGAACTGCAATCGACATTTCACTCACATAAGGCGTAAAATTTGCGATTTTTAGGCTACTAAAATTCTGCGTTTTTATCTCATGGCTAATAATTGCCAAATTATCAACGTAAGCGGTTAGTTTTCCTTCCTGAAGCATTTCTAAACCCATTTTAGTATCATCAACAAATACTAAGTCGAGCTCTGGGTGGGCAACTTGCAAAATTTGACCTATATTATAGCTTTTGACAACACCAACTTTTTTACCGACAAGCTCCTCCAAACTTTGAAAAAACTGACCTCGTTTTTGAGTGACAATAACATTCGGAAAACTAATATAAGCTTTTGAAAAGTTAACTCGACTTGCAAGTTCATCATCAACTTCGACTGCTGGCAGGATATCTATTGTACCCTTTCTAATTTTCTCGAGGGCATTCTCCCGAGAGTCCGCTGCTGATATTGAGAAGCGAACATTTAATTTTTCTGAAATCAGTTTCAGGTATTCTGAGCTAATCCCGGAAAAAATACCGCTTTCACTTTTAAATTCGAGTGGTGCAAAGGCGGGATTAAAAGCTACTTCGAATGATGAGTGCTGCCTTAACCACAATTGCTGCTGGAAACTCAAATGATCGAGAAATTCAATGGCCTTATTATCAAAATACGGTTGATAGCTCGGCAACCATTTTTTCTCTAAACGAATAAAAGTCGACTTAGGTATCTTCTTAATACCAGAATTGACTAGTTCTACCAATGGTCGATTTCCTTTTGGGACCATGGCATGCACAGTATTGACTAAGAAAGCAGCGTCTCCTTTTTTAAGCGCTCCTTTTAACCCAATAATGCCAAGTTGAGCGTCTATAAACGGCTCTTCACTAATAATGGCGTCAATTTTTCCATCCAATAAATTTTTAATAGTTTGTTGTGGATCTGCAAAAGGAACGGCTGTTAACGATGGGTATTGGTTTCGCAAATAATTTTCTTGAAACGACCCCGTACCCACTCCAATTTTTTTATCTAAAAACTGAGAAATACTAATTTCGCCTTGATAATTAACCGGAACAAAAATCTGAGTAGAAACGCTATGTATTGGTAGAGAAAAGTCAGCCCATCTCAAACGGCTTTGATTAATAAAAAGTCCGGAATGAAAATCGGTGTCTCCTCTTTGCAAACTGAGTAACGTACCTGAATAATTGTCTGTTTTAAAAATAATACTGCGGCCTGTTTTTTTTGACCACTCCTTCCATATATCCACATACAAACCGGCGATTTTGCCGTTAGGCAGTTTAAAACTAAACGGAGGATTATTCTCCAGCACAGAAATTCTAATAGGCGATTTGGTGATAGCAGCTTGATCTTTTTTCGAAGCAATTATTTCTGTCGATAAAAAGCTCAGAACGAATAGGAAGATCGAAAACAAATCTCGACTTTTTCGTTTGGCGGAAGATTTTCGGATGAATTGAATGCTCATAGAATGGAATGGAATTCCGAAAATTTAATATTGACTATTGGTTAGAAATTGACACAGTGTCTTTAGAAGAAATTGTACATTGAGCGGTTTTCCAATGTGCGCATTCATACCCGCTTCTAACGATTTCTGAATATCTGTTTTCATTACATTTGCAGACACCGCAATAATCGGCAAGTCTTTTAGCAACATCTTATCCCTTATATATTTTGTTGCCTCGTAACCATCCATTACAGGCATTTGGATATCCATTAATATTGCATCGAAATTAAATGCATCTAATTTTTCAACGGCAATTAAGCCGTTAGTCGCGGTGACTACTCTTATACCGGCATTAGTAAGTATTGTTTTAGCAACGGTTAAATTTATCTCGTTATCATCAACCAGTAATATATGTTTGTCAAATAGCAGCGAGTAATCTTCCTCTTTTTCGGTTTTTGTAATAGCAAAATCGAGTGAATCTTTATGCTTTTTATATTTTAACTTTACCGTAAAGTAAAAGTGACTACCTTTACCCGGTGTACTTTCCATCCAAATTTCGCCACTCATCAATTCGCACAGTTTTTTACTAATTGTCAAACCAAGCCCTGTACCGCCATATTTACGGGTGGTTGATGAATCAGCCTGACTATAAGTTTTAAATAACTTCCGCTGCTCCTCACTATTCATACCAATGCCGGTATCTCTGATAGAAATTTGCAGTTTAATATCTCCATCGCCTTTTTCGAGAACCTTTACGTTGATGTCGATACTTCCTTGCTTGGTGAACTTGGCGGCATTATTCGCCAAGTTAAGAATAATTTGACCTATCCTAATCGCATCCCCTACCAAAACATTTGGTAAATTCTTGTCAATCTTCGATTTAAGTTGAATGCTTTGATTATCAATGATAAGTCGAACCTGCTCTTCAATATTGCTGATAATATCAATTAATTTGAATGGCAAACATTCTATTTCCAATTTGCCAGCCTCCACTTTTGATAAATCTAGAATATCATCGATAAGAATAAGTAGGGATGCCGCGGAGTTATTTAGTGTGCGATTATAGCCCTGTTGTTTTTTATTCAGCCCAGACTCTTCTAGTAAATGGGACATGCCCACCACCGCATTCATCGGCGTACGGATCTCGTGACTCATATTGGCAAGAAAATTGTCTTTCGCTTGATTAGCCATTACGGCTTTTTGTTTCGATTTTTCCAAAGAACGTTCTACTTTTTTTCGTTCAAGAATTTCGAATTGCATTCGCCGATTCGATCGCAAAACGTACCAAATGATACTCAAAAGGATCAAAAATATCGGCACTCCCCAGTAGAAGAAAGCTTGATAGTTAGTCGCGACATTGACTTCTACAGACAGCCAGTTATTAGCGATTCGGGATTTGTCTTTGGTAGAAATGGTTGAAAGCGCTTTATTTAAAATTGGTACTAATGGTTCTAACCCCTTTCGTACCCCCATTGACAGTTCTAATTTATAAGGTGTAAAGGCTGCTACGATAACGTTATTGTGCTTTTCCTTACCCAATTCGTGATTTATGGTGGCAAGCGCGTCAATAAAGGCATCAATTTCTTTGTTTTCGACTTTATTAAGTCCTTCTCGAATACTTGCTACACCCACCACAGTAATATCTGGATGATTCTTTCGTATGTAATCCTCAAATACGTAGCCTTTTATCACCGCCACTTTTTTATTGAATAAATCGTCCATCCCCTGAACAAAAGCGCCGTCTTTTCGGGTAGTAATCACTGAGGAAAGGGAAACATACGGATTGGTAAACAGAATCATTTTAGCCCTTTCGTCCGTTCGAACGATGCCAGACATCACATCAACCTTACCAATTTTCAGCAATTCGAATGCTTGAGACCAAGATAAATCGAATCTTGGATTGAGCTGAATCGCTAATTCCTGAGCGAGCAGTTTGACATATTCGGAGCTAACGCCAACGAATTGATTTTTTTCATCAATATACTCAAAGGGAGACCAATTATGGTCAATGCCTAAGGAAAAATTGGGGTGACTCTTAAGCCAATTTTTTTCTTGCAAGGAAAGTGTTTTAAGAATTTCCTTGCTGCTGAAATAGGGTTCTAATTCTGGTAACCATTTTCTTTCCAAAGCGATAATTTGGTCAACCGGTATTCGCTGAATGCCCGCATTTATTGTAGCGAGTATGTTGCGATTTCCTCGTGGTACAAAAGCATGTACTTCGTTAATCAGTATTTTCTCTCTACTTAACCTAAAGACTCCACGTAGACCCATCTTAGCGATTTGCGCATTCAAATAGGGTACTTCGCTCAAAATGGCGTCGAATTTATTTTCCAACAACTGCTTTAGTGCCATTTCTGCATCGTCAAAAACAATTACTTCTACTTCCGGGTAGTTTTGTTTAAGATAATTTTGCTGGTAGGTACCAAGTTGCACCGCAACCTTTCGCCCTTTTAACCCATCCAAAGAGGGCAAATCATCTTCAGTACTGTTGAAAAATAACCCTGTATCCACTTTATGGATAGCTAATGAAAAATCTCCCCATTTGGAACGTTGCTCATTAGAAAAAAGCCCAACATGAAAATCAGCTTTTTTGGATCTCAATAACGCCATATTATTTGCAAATGATCCTGGAATAAATTCGATGGGTACCTTATTAACCTTCGACCAAAGCTGCCAAAATTCAACGTATAAACCGGTCGGAGTTCCATCCGGCAATAACAAGCTAAAAGGCGCATTGTCTTCAACTAAAACGACTTTTAAAGGTTCGACCTTTTGATCTTTAAGCAGGGCGTCGCTCGCCAAGATTAATGGGGACAAAAAACACAGTAAAAATAGGCCGACAAGCGTAATTCTTTGGTATGTCATATAAATAGTGAATTAAATAGAAAGCTGATTAATTTTTCGTAAGAATATCAATGAGTTTAGTTCATAAATGAGCTTATCGCGCCGCAAATGTTCGCTAATTTAGCAGATTATCGGTAAACTCCACACTTTCGTAAAAATACTAAGATTCCCGTTAAGGAGCACTCTGCATGACTGACGCCGTCACTTCTTCCCCTAGTAACGAGTTTATGGGCCACCCAAAAGGGCTCTATATCTGCTTTTTCACTGAAATGTGGGAGCGCTTTTCCTTTTATGGTATGAAAGCATTGTTGTTCCTGTATTTAATTAAATATCATCTATTTACCGATGAGCATGGTTACAATTTGATTGGAGCCTACGGTGCATTAGTTTATGCAATGCCGGTACTGGGAGGACTATTAGCCGATAGATATTTGGGTATGAGGAAAGCAGTGATATTTGGTGCCTGCCTACTGGTTCTTGGACATTTCGGTATGGCGTACGAAGGCTTTAAAGCAAGCAAAGTTGATGGGGTCTTGATACAAGACACCCAAGCCCTTCAGGTATTTTATTTTTCTTTAGCACTGATAATAGTCGGCGTAGGCTTCCTTAAACCTAATATTTCTACAATTGTCGGCAAACTGTATACCAAAAACGACCCCCGAAGAGATTCTGGATTTACGATATTTTACGCAGGAATTAATTTTGGCGCTTGGCTCGCGTCTATAGTCTGTGCTTATTTGGGCGAAACTTATGGTTGGAAATATGGCTTCGGCCTAGCCGGAATTGGTATGATTGCAGGCCTTCTAGTATTCATTTTGGGTCAAAAACATTTGGAAGGTCACGCAGAGGCTTCTGATCCTAAAATACTATCAATAAAAACAGCTGGAATTCCGCTTGAACAATGGATCTATTTTGGAGGCTTTGTGTCAGTTTTTGGCGTTTGGGCACTAATACAAACCCATTCATTATTTTTAACTTTGGGAAGTCTTTTGCCGCCGGCATCGCCTGTTATTTTATTTTTACACAGTATTAGCCTAGTACTGATTGCAGGTATGGTCTGGTTTGTTAGAAAGCACTGCACAAAAGTCGAAAGAGATCAGATGATTGCATTAACTATGATCATTCTGGCGGGACTTCTTTTCTTTTCCTTATATGAGCAAACCTACGGATCATGGGTCGCATTTTCAGACAGGGTAATGGATAGGAATATACTGGGTTTAACATGGAGTGCCGGCCAATTAACATCGATGGGTGCACTTTTCATATTCATTTTGGCTCCCTTTTTTGCATGGCTATGGCCATACTTAGAAAGTAAAAAGCTTAACCCTAGCACTCCCCTAAAAATGGCCTTGGGACTAGGTTTCGCTTCTCTATCATTTGTAGTCCTTTCCTTAGGAATAAACTCAAGCGCTGAAAATACTTTAATTAGCGTCTGGGTATTGATCGGGGCCTATTTCGTTTTAGAAATTGGCGAAATGATTTTATCTCCCATTAGCTTATCTGCGGTGACTCAACTTTCCGTTAAAAAAGTTGTTAGTGTTATGATGGGCGCGTGGTTTTTAGGCACTTCTTATTCGGAAATACTAGCGGCCGAATTTAACAAGCTATCAGCTATTGAAACCGATGGTGGAATAGTGAAAGATCTTACGTCAGCAATCACTACTTATGATGAACTATTTATTTTTTCTGCCGAAATTGGATTTGCCGCCGCCTTATTTTTTCTAATAATTACCCCTTTTATGAAAAAACTAATGCACGGCGTCAAATAATATCGACTTAACCCTCTCCCGACAGGGAGAGGGACTAAATTAATTTCTCCCCACTCCTCTCTCCTTTACAGCCCTTCCCATAAATTCCCTTAAAATAGTTAACCCTTTGTTACTATTCACACTTGCACATTTCGCTGATGGCAATACAATCTATGCCTATTGATCAAAGGAGAAAAAAATGAATAAACTACTGGCAATATGCTGCTGTGCGATTATTAGTCTATCGGCTAGCGCAACAACCCAACCGGAAGATGTGAAGTCGTTTACTTTAAAGAACGGAATGAAAATTCTGGTATTAGAAGATCACTCTATTCCTAATGCCAATATGTATCTATTTTGGAAAGTCGGCTCACGCAACGAATACCCTGGAATTACCGGACTCTCACATTTTTTTGAACACATGATGTTCAATGGTTCTAAAAAATACGGGCCAAAACAGTTTGACAGAGTAATGGAAGCTGCTGGAGGTGCCAACAATGCCTACACCAGTGAAAATATCACCGCATATACAGACTGGTTTCCTTCAAACGCACTTGAAACCATTTTTGATTTAGAAGCCGATAGAATTGCCAATTTGGCCATTGATAAAAAAATGGTAGAAAGCGAGCGAGGTGTCGTAACCTCAGAAAGAACCACCGGTTTAGAAAATTCCAATTTTCGAATGCTTCAAGAAGAAGTCAAAGGTTCAGCTTTTCGCGCTCACCCATATAGTTGGGGAGTGATAGGTCATCAATCGGATATTGACAATTGGTCGATGCAAGATTTAAAGCAGTATCACAAAACCTATTATGCGCCTAATAACGCAGTTGTCGTCATTGCAGGCGACGTTACTGTTAAGGAAGTCAAACGACTCGCTAATAAATACTTCGCGCCTATTAAGGCTCAAACAAAACCTCGCAAGGTTCATACTGTTGAACCAAAACAAATCGGAGAGCGACGCGTTTACGTGCAGAAACCCTCGGTTTCGTCAGCGAATATTTTAATGGCTTTCCATGTTCCCGCAACTAGCCATCAAGATTATTACCCGTTATCCATGCTCGCCTCTATCTTAGGTGATGGTCGAAGTTCTCGCCTTTATCGAAGTCTAGTTAACGATAAAAGGCTTGCAACTTCAGTATTCACTTATATGCCTAATTCCTTTGATCCCAATCTTTTTTACATTTATGCACAAGCATCAAATGGCGTGAATGTAGCGATACTTGAAAAGGCGATGATTACAGAAATAAATCTCATTATGTCCGAAGGCGTTAAATCGAAAGAATTGACTAAAATTAAAAATATAGCTCAAGTCGATTTGTTTAGAACCTTATCCACCATCAATGGTAAAGCCAATACGTTGGGTACCTACTCATTATTTTTTGGAAGCTACAGTAAGATGTTTGACGCCGTTTCCGATATGAGTAAAGTAACACAGGATGATATAAAAAGAGTCGCCAATGAATATCTTGTTCGCTCCAATCGAACCGTGGGCATTCTCGATTCAAGCGAAGATAGTAAAGAAGGAGATCGATAAAATGAAAAAATATACGTTCGCGCTATGCCTTGCCTTTGCTGTGACTAGTTTTTCTACACTAGCAGATTTTAAACTACCAAAATACGAAAAGTTAACATTGAAAAATGGATTAACGGTCTATTTAATGGAGCAACACGAAGTCCCATTGGTGGATATTAGAATGGTCTCTAAAGCCGGTGCAATTAATGACGGAAAACATTATGGTCTAGCGACTTTAACTGGCGATGCACTAAGTTACGGAAGCGGTGATTTAACTAAAAAAGAAATTGAAGACCTTTTTGCTTTTCATGGAGCCAGATTTGGCAGCAATGTGAGTTTAGAATCGACCAGTAGTAGTCTTTCTATCGCTAGTAAAGACATGGATAAATTGTTGCCTGTATTTAGCGATATTATCTTAAAACCACGATTTGATAAAAAAGAATTCGATAAAGAAAAACAACGCTATGTTGACCGATTGATCCAAAATAGAGAACAGCCAAGAAACGTTATCGGCAGCGCATTTAATAAGTTGTATTATGGCTCTCATCCGTATGGCAATCCTGTGGAAGGTAATATTTCGAGTGTTAAAAATATCTCCTTAAAGCAAGTTAAGAATTTTTATCATTCCATGTATACCGCCAATAATAGCGCGTTAATTATCGTTGGTGATTTTAAAACGGCGCAACTAGTCAAAGATGTGAGCGTTTTATTTTCTGATTGGAAGAGTAAAAAAGTCAAAACCGTAAACTTGGATCTCATGAAACCTGCAGATCACTCTAAACTTTGGCTAATTAACAAAGAAGATGCCATTGAAACGACCTTTATGATTGGTGGCAAGGGTATTTCCTCTAGCCATCCAGACAGGGTTGCATTGCAAGTCATCAATACTATTTTGGGCGCTCGATTTACCTCTTGGTTAAATGATGAATTGCGAGTTAATTCTGGATTGACTTATGGCGCAAGAAGCCGATTCGAGAGCCATGCTAAAACAGGTACCTTTGTTGTTTCAACATTTACCAAAAAGAAAACAACCTTCGAAGCGATCGACTTAGCAATTAAAACCTACCATCGTTTATGGGACAAAGGCATTGATAAAAAGACCTTAGAATCAGCCAAATCCTACGTCAAAGGGCAATTTCCTCCACGTTATGAAACCAGTGGTCAACTGGCAAGATTATTGGCCAACATGTGGTCTTTAAACTTAGATGATTCATTTATTAATAATTTTCAGAAAAATGTTGACTCATTAGATGTGGCTAAAGCAAACCAAATTGCAAAATCGACCTTTCCAAAAGAAAACCTTCAATTTGTGCTCATTGGCAAAGCGAAGGATATCAAAGAAAAGGCCAAGTCCTATGGAGAAATTAAAGAGATGGATATAAATACTTTCGAATACTAAGTTTATTTCCATTATATACCCGTATATATTAGGGTGCAGTTTGCACCCTTTTTTGGTCTTCGATTAACTCCATATGCTCGACTTAGAAGAAGTAGAATCGAATTTTCTACCTAACCGAATTGATACGAAGTAGAAAACGCCTCCAACAAGAATAAGTAATAAACTCATTAGTGCTTCTTCGGGCTTTTCTTTTACAATATAAACTAGAGTCCAGCCAATTAATATCAGAAACAAAATTGGAGGAATAGGATAAAGCCACGTTTTATAAGGCCTTGGTAAGTTCGGTTGTTTGAAACGCAATACGAATATTCCAAAGACGGCGAAAAAATTGTTTAGGGCTAGCGCAAAGCCAGAAAAAACTAAAATGGATTCGAAACTGGCGGTGATAACAAAAACAAGCGCAATGGTTGATTGAAAATAGATCGCTCGGGTCGGTATTGCCGACGAATTTAGTGCCGCGAGACTTTTAAACAAAGAAAAATCCTGGCCAATCACATGAAGCACTCGAGGGCCTGCAATAGTCATAGCGCTCACAGTTGAAACTAACAAAAGCGACATGACAAACCCAGTAATCGCTGCGCCCGTTTCTCCAAAAATCGATTGCGCTGCAATAAATCCTACTTCTACTTTTCCTACCATCTGCTCGATAGGCGCCGCATATAAAAACACAAAATTTAGTGCGACATACGCGACAGTGACCAGCAATGTTCCAGTTAATAAAATAGCAGGCAAACTTTTCTGAGGACGTTCTAGTTCGCCGCTTAAATAGGTAGCAGCATTCCAGCCGTTATATGCATAACTTACATAAATTAATGAAACAGCAAAGGAACCACTAAAGACTACCCTCCAACCTTCAAGGTCAGGAAAAAAAGAAATTGGTTGAGGATTTTTGACAATTAAAACCGCAGCGATACAAAATACCGCTATCAGTAATAATTTAATTAAAGTAAAAATCCATTGCAAGCCAGCGCTATTTTTATGAGTCGTACCATGAATAAAAGATAATAAAACAATCAGTCCTACCGCCAGATAGGTTTCAGATAAAAAAGGAAAAACTGAACTCAAATAAGCACCAAAGGTAATCGCAGCGAGAGCAACTGGCGCGGAAAAACCAATAGTGGATGAAATCCAGCCAGAAATAAATCCTGCGATAGGATGGTAACAATGGGTTAAAAAGTTATATTCGCCACCGCTTCTTGGTAAAGCGGCTCCAAGTTCTGCATAGGTCAGTGCGCCGCACAACGCCGTGATACCGCCGACAACCCACAACATAAGTAAAGCAAAACCAGACTGAATGTCCAACAACTGAAAACCAAGACTAGTGAACACGCCCGTTCCGATCATATTGGCGACCACTACTGCGATGGCGGTATTGGAACTAAATTTTTTGTTGTTAGACATAGATACTATCGGGTTGATATCGACTAAAGTTCGTTGTAAATTGTACAAGTATTGAATGATAAGGGTAACATGGAATTATATACCCGTTATCAATGAAGATGCAGGTTTCAGTGTTCAGCTAGGAAACTTGAACAAAGCGCCACTTGAAGGCAATGACTAGTCCTTACCGAGAGTGGCAATGCCGGTCAAGTTTTCTAGCTGAGCACCCGGAGGGCACCAGAAGTAGGCGCTCTTAGGCGAGGCTATAAACAACCATCTTCTTTGTTGAGAAATTTTGAGCTTGGCAGATATTTGCTCCTGCAATATCTGCATTCAGTCCATCCGTGGACATTAATGACTAGCCCTAAAATTCCTCGCCTCAAATCTGGCTGTTTCTAGCCTTGCTGAATCCTGCATCTTCATTGATAACGGGTATAAAACGTGGAGTTGGTCACAAATAAAGCTCAAGAGATTTAACTTTTAGCCGATAAAAAACCTTCAGGAAATCTATCAATTACGGAAAAGAGTAGTAGAAATGACCGATTCGGACTTTACGAGGTTGCTTACCCAAGCAGTAAACGCCGCAAAAAAACATCGTGGATTAATGCAGCGCATTAACCGAGAATGCATTTTAAGATTTGGAAAACCTTTTGGGGATTTAAGTTTAACGGAAACCATTGAACTTGAAAATCACGTCGGCAATGGCCAATTGACCGCAAAACGTTTTGAATTATTGATGGAAGAGTCGAGCGCCGGCTTCCACTAAATCGACTGGTTAGTTTATCACTCCAATTAAGTCATTACTGGGTGTGATTTCTACTTTCCTGTGATGAACTGGGTGATACTTACTCCGCTCAAACCGGCGTTCAGCATAAATGCACCAAAAATTAACGGAACAATCACATAGGCGAGTGTGTGAACGATTGTACCGGTTGTTGCCCCTAATTTTCCTCTCATGTATTTCAATTTGATCAACTCATCTGGTGATTTAAAGCTCATAATTACGGTGTAGACTGCAAATAAAATAATCGCTGAAGCGAGCGCTAAGGTTGAATACTGCATATTTTAACCGCTTAAAGAAGAAGTTGAACAATAGATAGGCTTATTATCTCGTTATTTTTAACTCGCGGCCAATCAATTTATTAGATATTTCCTCAAAAAGCTAATTGTCCGTCTTACCTAGTTACAAGATTCAAGAGAGGCCTTAATGCAACTCTGCCAATCGGTGTTATAGATTAATCCTCGTCAACGACAGTGATCCCTCAACTTAGTCGCTCACTCAAAAAAGGTGGTAAATTACTTATTATTGACCATTCTTCAGTTAAGGGCAGCGGAGTTAGTGTCGCTAGAAGCTTGCATCGGATTGAACCTGAGTTTGTTAAAACTGACATTAGCCAGAGTGGTTTTAAGTTCGTTAAGGAATCTATGTTGCTTCGAAATGACCAGGATAAAATGGATTTAGTTGTATTTGACGCTAAAATTCGTCGAAAAACTGATCGTTTGGTTTATTTGTTTGAGAAAAAATAGTGATTGACGAATTAACTATTTTAATTGAGGTATTTATTACTCTGACATGATCTGGATCACAATACGAACTGGTTTCATTTGTAAACGTTGTTGAAAATGATTCGCATTTAGACTAATATTAGCCCATGGCTGTAAAGAACCTTCTATCTTGTCCAAAGCGATTCGAATTTTGGACTCCAAGAAGACGATAGGAGGTTTAATTGGGAGTATTGGTATGACTCAAAGTTTGGCTGATGTTGAAGCGAATAGAAAGGTAAAAGTGCTAAGTCTTGGGGCTTCCGGAGGCGTTTTCCGTCGTAAGCTTTTGTCCATGGGCTTAACTCCCGGTATAGAAATCAATATTCTCAGAAAAGCACCGTTAGGTGGTCCATTGGAGCTCAATCTCCGCGGATTTTCATTGAGCTTACGCCGCAATGAAGCACTCGATATTCAAGTTCAGTTATTGTCGTAGTCCAATTTTCAATACCGAAATAGCTTATATCTCTCAATCGTCAAAACAGGCAGTTTTGTATAATTGTCACCTGAAATAGCTGTCAAATGATGTCAATCTCACCCTCAAATACAAGCAGTCTTAATATAGCGCTTTGCGGCAATCCAAATTGTGGAAAAACCACTATTTTCAATTTACTGACGGGATCTAAGCACCAAGTCGGTAATTGGCCGGGAGTCACCGTCGAACGAAAATATGGCTCGCTAAAAACTCACAGCAAGAATAAATCTACTGACAATATTAATATTGTCGATTTGCCGGGGACTTATTCGCTCGATGCGATTGACGAATCGATCGCGTTGGATGAAAAAATAGCACGAAATTACATTCTTTCCGATGAGCCCGATCTCGTCGTCAATGTTATCGATGCAGCCAATATCGAAAGAAATCTTTATTTAACCACTCAATTATTAGAAATCGGTAAGCCCGTTTTGGTGCTTTTGAATATGATGGATGTGGCCAAAAATAACCAAACAAAAATTGATGTTAAGGCTTTTTCGAAGGCGGTAGGTTGTCCAGTGATCCCACTTTCAGCCAGTCGACATAAAGATGCTAGCGAGTTGATTGGTGAAATAGCAAACTACGTTAAACAGCCCAGTAAAGTTGCCGAATTCGAACTCGAGTTCAACGATGAACTAGCGAGTTATTATAATTCAATGTTAGCGCTAGTCTCGACAATTAAGGAAGATATTTCAGTTCGTCCCGCTTGGCTTGCAGTTCGACTAATTGAAGAGCACCGTCGTCCAGTAGCAAAAGTCATTGAAGCTCAAGTTGAACAAATTAGAGAGCAAATCAATCACCAATTTGGCGACGATATCGATATTCTTATCGCTGAAGCGCGCTACCAAAAAATTCTGCAATGGATAGAATCGAGCGTGAGGAAAGGCGGTCGGCTATCTCGAAACTTGTCCGCAAAGTTGGATCAAATATTCTTAAATAAATATCTTGGATTACCGCTTTTTCTATTCGTCACTTATTTGATGTTTTTGTTTACGATTAATTTTGGCGGCGCATTAGTCGACTTTTTTGATCAAAGTACCAATGCCATTTTAGTGGAAGGAGCTTCCCATTGGTTTGCGAGCTTTGGTATGGCCGATTGGCTGATTACATTATTAGCTAATGGGGTAGGCGGCGGTATACAGGTGGTATCGACATTTATTCCGATCATCGGTAGTTTGTATTTGTTTTTAGCAGTACTGGAAGATTCAGGTTATCTGGCACGGGGCGCATTTGTTATGGACAGGTTTATGCAAGCGATAGGACTTCCGGGAAAATCATTTATACCATTAATGGTAGGACTGGGCTGCACTGTACCGGCAATTTACGCTACTCGTTCGCTGGAGTACGAAAAAGATCGCATTATGACGGTTATGATGAGTCCATTTATTTCTTGCGGTGCCCGGTTACCGGTTTATATTTTATTTGCTGCAGTTTTCTTTCCAGAGAACGCACAAAATTTAATTTTTGTGCTTTATATGATCGGCATCGTCATCGCAGTATTGACTGGTCTATTATTAAAAAAGACCATTTTGGCAGGCGAAACCACTCCGTTTGTCATGGAGTTACCAGCTTATCACATGCCACAAATCAAAAATATTTTGATGAAAGCTTGGGAAAAACTCCGTTCATTTGTTTTAGGGGCCGGAAAGCTGATTGTAATTGTTGTTGTTATTTTAAGTTTTTTTAATTCTCTTGGTACTGATCTTAGTTTTGGCAACGAAAATACAGAAAAGTCTGTTTTAACCAATATTGGTAAAACTTTAACGCCAGCTTTTAAACCGATAGGTATTCAGCAAGATAATTGGCCGGCAACGGTCGGATTATTTACGGGGCTTTTTGCCAAAGAAGTGGTGGTAGGTACTATTGATTCGTTATATTTGAGTCAGATGGGACGCACGACTGAAGTCGAGCAGTTCGACCTAAAGAAAAAACTGGTCGAAGCCATCGAAACAATACCCAACAATCTATCCGACGCGCTCGGCAGTTGGTCTGATCCATTAGGAGTCTCTGTTGATGTAAAAGACACTGCGGCCATCGCTGAAGACCAAGGGGTGAGTAATGACGTGTTTGGAATAATTCGACAATCTTTCGACGGAACATTAGGGGCATTTAGTTATCTATTATTTATTTTGTTGTATTCGCCTTGTGTCTCCGCGCTTGGCGCAACGCATAAAGAAACGGGATCGAAATGGACGTTGTTTTCAGTGATTTGGACGACCTTTCTAGCTTATAGCCTTTCAACCATTGTCTATCAATCGGGTCAAATTAGTCACGATCCGCAAACGGCGATTGGCTGGATTTCATTTTTTGTCATTCTACATATCATTAATTTTATTCTATTGAAGTGGTGGTCTGACAGACACAATAAAAAAGAAACAGCATTTGTTTAAACAGAGTCTTAGAGCGTGAATTTAGGAAGGTAACGATGTTAATGGATATCAAAAACTTACTGCAGCAAAGAGAGCAAATGAGTTTGACGGATTTGTCTCGACATTTTCATGTGAGTGAGTCAATAATGTTGGGAATGTTATCTCATTGGTTGAAGAAAGGACACATTGATAAAATCGATGCTTCTGGCACTTGTGGTACTGGCTGTGGAAGTTGCACTGAGTCCGAAGAAAGTTTATCTTATTTTCGTTGGAAAGATGTAGCTGAGAAACCTATTTTCATTAATCAAAATAATCATTCTAATTAGGGGCCGACTGGGTTAATTATGGAAAGCAAAAAGCTTAGGGAAATTGAGCGAGAAATTGTCCAGCAAATTACAGCGCTGGAGCAACAGTTGCGTTTGACGGAACAATCGAGTCAAACCGTTGCTCTCGATCAAACCTTAGCTGGGCGCGTTTCTAGAATCGATGCCATTCAACAGCAAAAAATGTCGCAGTCATCAAAGATACGTGATTTAAAACGCTTAACAGAATTGAAGCGAACTCGATTAAAGTTAAAAAGTAATGATTTCGGTTTATGCGAAGAGTGCGAACAATTAATCGCATTTGGGCGACTAAAAATAAACCCAGAATCGAAATATTGTATTAGCTGTCAACAGCAAATGGAATAGATAAAATTTTGTAAGGGCTATATGAAAGCAAAAACGAAATTAAGAATTAAAGTTCTGCTAACCCCAACCTTATTCTCATTCCCAGTTCAGTGGTATAGCCCATATCTTTCGATTGTAAATGACCGTTTCTATCAATCACATAATAACTTGGAAAACCCCGAATTTTAAAAGCCTCTTGGGTTTGTTGAGTCCCTAATAAGATTGGCATGCTTAAGTTGTGGTCCTTTAGAAATGCCTTCACCTCGTCTTTACTTTTCCAATCGAGCGCCACAGCATAGAAATTTATCTTTCCATCGGCACTTTGCTTGATAGCTTCTATGTTATCAATTGAAGCGTGACAAATACTGCACCAAGGTGCAAAAAAATAAATGAGCGTCTTTTGAGTTTGAGATGCTGGTTGAAATTGCATCACATCGTTTTGCATATTGACTAGCGAAAAACTGGGGGCGATAGCATCACTTGAAGTTGCCAACATGTCTTTTTGTTGCCACCAAGTTATCGCTAGAAAGATGCCAATAAATATTAGCGATTGACCGAACCAGCTGATTAACTTTTTTTTGGTTTCTTGCTTCATATTATTCGCTTAAACTTGCTTAATTTGGTTATTGAGTGGTTTTGTTCAATTCTAATTGGTTATTAGTCGATGGTTTTCAGAGTGCGAATAGATTCGCCAGTTTGTTGATGGTACCAACGGTCAACTAAATTCCACGATATTGAAACTGAATAAGGCATCCGTAGTTCACCTTTTTCAACCGCCGCCTTCATTTCAGCAGCACTAAACCAGTGAGCCTGTTCTAGCTCTTGGTCGATTAGACGAATCGAATGCTCATTTGTTTCACAAGTAAAGCCTAGCATTAAGGAAGCAGGAAATGGCCAAGCTTGGGAAGATACATATTGCACATTTTCAATTTTTAGCCCAACTTCTTCGAATCCTTCTCGTTTGACTGCTAGTTCCAAAGATTCTCCATGCTCTGCAAATCCCGCTAACACAGAGTATCGTTTGTCAGGCCAATTTGCCTGTCTGGCAAGCAATAATTTATCAACGCCATCGATTTTTGTTTGAACTGAAAAGATGACCGCCGGTTCTATTCGTGGAAAATGCTCTTTAGCGCAATCAGGATTACTGCAAATTCGACTGTGGCCAGATTGTGCAGACTGTGAAAGGGCGCCGCATTTTGCGCAATATTGATGACTATGATGCCAATTAAGTAGCCCTTGCGCGTAAAATAACTGTTCGACTTCGTTCTTTTCAGCCAATAAAGACGCAGTACGCAGGTCGACTAGTGCGACCTCATCTGACGCTAAGGGTAATTCTTTGATAGATATAACAAATAAGTGTTGTTGGTTTATTTCGCCGAGGTAGATAAAAGTCGTTTTATCTACTTCTGAACCCAGTGGCTCATTTGCGTTAAAGCGCGATAACTGAGATTGGTCGAAATATTTAATCTTATTCTCAATAGCCACAAACTTTCCCTTATGACTAAGAATAAACTTTGTCTGTTGCTGACTATAAAATTGCTGGATTTCTTGCTGGTCGTGACGTATTTCACTGCGTCGATTAATTGCAGAAGTTGTTTGCACCACAGGTTACCACTTAATAGGAATATTACTGGCTGCATGGTTACATATAATGCTTTGAATGGAAAGACTGTTGATAGTTGGCTGTTGATAGTTGAATTTACTGATTGATGGACTAGTAAGGCAAAGCTCGTTTAATAGGACTCTATTTCTAGATATTATTGCCTCTGGAAATGTTAAGAAGTATGAATAAATGAAAGTGCGTTCGAATATTATTCATTAAATCAACAAGTTAGGCCCTATCCGTAAGACTCAAACGAATTTGGACACAACGCTGACATGGTGTTATAGTACTATATAACACTAAAGGATAAATTTATAAACATATACATCGTTAACCAGCTACAACGAAATAGAAAATTTAACGAAGTAAATGATAATAGTTTTAACAGAGAAATCTCAAGAGAGTGCATATGACAGCCATAAAGTGGAATGACCAACAGCCTATTTTTAGGCAGCTCAAGGAGAAAGTGGTCGAGTTGATTATCGATAAAGAAGTTTCTGAGGGTGAAGCTGTGCCTTCAGTGCGGCAAGTTGCCGCAGATTATCAAATCAACCCGTTAACAGTTTCTAAGGCTTACCAAGAACTAGTTGACGAATCAATTTTAGAAAAACGCAGGGGGCTTGGCATGTTTGTAACCGAATCGGCACGTGAAAAATTATTAGAATCTGAAAAAAGTCATTTTTTGGATATCGAATGGCCAAAAATATTACAAAGAATTGAGCGGTTAGGCTTATCGATACAAAGTTTAGTCAATGATAAACAAACGCAAGTAGAGGAAAAATAATGACTTCTTTGATCCAAGCAAATGGTTTGTCTAAATCTTACGGCAGTCACCAAGCGTTGAAATCAGTCGATTTCTCAGTCAAGCGCGGTCGCATTGTCGGGCTAGTTGGTCCTAATGGGGCCGGTAAAACGACTATATTGAAAGCGATACTAGGACTGACTTCTTACGATGGCGAATTAAAGGTGTTAGGTCTTGATCCCGCTAGACAGCGTCACCAAATCATGCAAAAAGTCAGTTTTATTGCCGATGTTGCGGTATTGCCGCGCTGGTTAAAAGTTTCAGATGCGATTGAGTTTGTTGCCAACGTGCATTCTAATTTTCGCGAAGACCGAGCAAGACACTTTTTATCGAAGACGAATATACCAATGAAAGCGAAAGTGAAAGAGTTATCCAAAGGCATGGTTGCGCAACTTCATCTGGCATTGGTTATGTCGATTGAAGCGGAGTTATTAGTTTTGGATGAACCGACCCTTGGTTTAGATATCTTATTCCGCAAAGAATTTTACAACCAACTGTTGGCTGAGTTTTTTGACGAAGGTCGTAGTATTTTGGTCACCACTCATCAAATCGAAGAAATCGAGAACCTTTTGACTGATTTGATATTTATTCGTGATGGAAAAATTGTTTTGGACGCCACCATGGAAGATGTTGCTGAGAAATATATTGAAGTGATGGTGAGTAAAGATGACGCGGAAAAGGCTGAAGCCCTTGATCCGGTGATGCATCGAGATGTCTTTGGACGCAGAGTTTATTTGTTTGAAGGAGTCAGCCGGGAGCAGTTAGAGCCGTTAGGCGAATTACATTCACCCAGTGTCGCTGACCTGTTTGTGGCTAAAATGAAGGAGGGCAAATAATGAATATTGCAATGGGAAATACCTTTAAAGCCTTGGTTAAACGTGAGTTTTGGGAAAATAAAGGGTCGATGTTTTATACGCCTGGGATCATGGCGGCTTTTTATGCTGTTTTTTTGCTGATTTTGGTTATGTTCGGTAATGCTTGGGTGGAGAATGGCCACTATAACATCGATTTATTCGACCATTTGCCAAAAATGACTGCGGAATTTGACAGTATTAACGAAGAAGATAGAACCAAAGTAGTTCAAATGGGCTTATATGGTACCTCGGTATCTTTCATTTTCGTCATGCTGATTATTAGTCTATTTTATTGTCTAGGATCATTATATGACGAAAGGAAAGACAGAAGTATTTTGTTTTGGAAATCGCTTCCAGTCTCTGACTTAATGACGGTGATGTCAAAATTTGTTTCAGTAACTTTATTAATTCCGGTTTGTTATTTTATCGTTATTAGTGCGTTTCAAATCTATAGCTTAATATTTGCAACGGTTGGAGCTTGGTTTGGCGGAAGTTCTGGTATTAATATTTGGGCATCATCGAATTTGTTTGGCGTTATGTTTAACATGCTATTTTCACTAATAACGGTCAGTTTATGGTTAGCGCCGTTTTGGGCATGGCTAATGTTTGCCTCTTCTTGGGCAAAAAAGGTGGCCTTTATGTGGGGCATGTTACCAATTTTTCTAATCGTTTTTGCCGAAGGGTGGATATTTAGAAGCACCTATTTAATTGAAGTGATTGGCGAACGCTTCGCAGAAGCCGGAATGATTTTAGCAAGCAACGTCGATAGGCTAGTCGATGGCGATATGTTAGATGGCGCAGGTAGTGCTTGGTATCAAGTATTCGGAAATATGGAATTTTGGATGGGGTTAATCGTTACTGGTGTATTCCTAGCGGGCGCAGTCTTTACTCGCCGATTTAGAGACGAGTCTTGAATTCTTGTCTTATTTATGAGATTATCCGTTGTATACGAAAAGGTGAAAATTATGATTCTTAACAGACAAAGCGCAAAAAAAACCAGCCATGCGAGTTTGGTGATTGCGATTACAATGGTAGTTGCTTTAGTGATAACTGTACAAACTCAAGGGATCCCGACGGATTACTTGATGGAAAATGGTACTCAAGTTTGTAAAGCAGGACTAATTGATTTATTTACAAAATTGCTCTGGTAGTGATTTATTGAATAAGTCGTTTATGAAGAGATAAATTAAGTTGATATATTAAAAAAACGGAGCCAGTGGCTCCGTTTTTTATGTTCGTCGTTCTAGTTTATATTTGTCATTTAGGCTGGCAGGATTTCATTTTAATTGAGCGATAACATAAGGCGATACCACAACAGCCCACAAAAGAGTGCTGTCCTTACAGTTTGCTTTGATCCAATCGGCAGTGGCAAAACTGACTTGCTGGTTGGCAATGACGGATTCTAGTCGGTCGATAGAATTATCAGCAACAAGGCTCGCTATTTCAAGCAGATCCGCTTCTTCTTCTACAATAAGTAATTTACCTTTGGCAAAAAATAGCTGTAACTCTTTCCATTCAATAGTAGCTGTTTCAAGATTGAGCTTGTCTTTCGTTTCGAGTGATTGCGTCATGACAATTAATAGCCTTTAGGTCGTGAAAAACATTTATCTGAAGGAAGAAAAGGATAATTGAAGTCGATTATAACAGACTATTGGTTAATTACGTTTTCTTTCTAAAAAACATCTATTTATAATCTTTTTAGCTTGTCAATTCAATGTTTTTTACATCTGAAATGCCATTCAGCTAGTATTAAGGGAGCGCATATTAGAGTATGCTTGTATAGAAGAGTAAACTTTTGGAGAATGTTATGAAAATTTTCAAACTTAAATGGATAGCGGCAATTGTTACTTTCGCAATTTCCAGCGGATTTACCAGCTTTGTGAGCGCTGACGTTAAATTAAAACTGATTGAAGGCAAAAAATTTAGTGACTATGAGGTCACCGGCCAATCAAGACCAAGAAGTCTAGTGACGTTGGAAAAAGACCTTAACAAATTGTTCACCAGGTTATCGGATCAAACTCTAAAAGAAGACCAAATTATGGAAATTGATGTGACTAACATTGATTTACCGGGTATATACTATTATTCCGTTGGGCCAACAAACCGGGATTTGAGAATAATCGACTCAAATACACCTTTTAAATTAAACTTTAACTATCGAATTAAAAACACTAACGGTGAGTTAGTCAAACAAGGCGCTCATAAAATTAAAGGGTTTTCCGATTCCGGTACGGCATCTTGGAGAAATAGAAATAGGGGGACCGTCGGTTATTACGAGCGGTCGCTTAAAAAATGGATTAAAGTCGCTATTGCTGAATAAGGCTTAAGTTTAATTGTTAGTTAGCCTTCTTGAAGTTGATTTTTTACGGCAATTAATAAACCGAGACCGATAAACGCACCGGGTGGAAGTATTGCAAAAAGAAATTTCTGCTCGGTCAAATAGAAATGAATGGTTAATTCTCGCGCCCACTCACCAAATAATAAGTGCGCACCATCGAAAATAGTCCCTTGACCTATCAATTCTCTTAATGCTCCCAACACCATTAGCACTAATGTAAATCCCACCCCTTGGGCAACTCCGTCGACGAAGGCAGGAAGCGGTTTGTTTCGGCTGGCAAAAGCTTCCGCTCTTCCAATAATCATGCAGTTAGTAACAATTAGCGGGATAAAAATGCCGAGAACTAAATATAATTCATAAGTGTAGGCATTCATTAGTAATTGTATATTGGTGACGAAGGAGGCAATTAACATCACAAAAATAGGTATGCGAATTTCTTTGGGAATATGATGGCGGATTATCGAAACCGTTAAGTTCGAACCCACGAGTACGAAGGTAGTCGCGAGCCCAAGTCCCAAACCATTGATCAGTGTTCCTGTGACCGCCAAAAGTGGACATAGGCCTAATAATTGCACAAGCGCGGTATTATTATCCCAAAGGCCATTGCGAATGATTGTTAAGTTGCTAAGACTATTTTGCGATGTTGGCATAACAATCACTTGATTGGTTGAAGAGTTGATTACTTTGCTTGTCAAAGTATAACAAAGATTTATAGACAGATTTCACTACAGCTCTAGGAGTAATGGTAGCACCGGTTAAAGCATCGAATTGACCACCATCCTTATTCACTTTCCAATCTTTTTCTTGGTACTTTGTTAGAGATAGCCCCGTAAATTGTTTTAACCAGTCACTTTTATTGCTGTCAATCTTGTCGCCCAGTCCAGGTGTTTCTTTATGAGCCAAAATGCTAACGCCCAATACTTCGCCTAGGGTTGAAATCGCGACCGCGAGGTCAATTTCGCCAGAATAACCATCAGGAGCCGTATTAGTGATCATCAAAGCATAGTCCTGTTGGTTTTTCCTCATGCGATACACTTTTTGAAATTTTAAGGTACCTAGCAATTCGGGTTGTTCGATCAAAAGACAATCTTGATAGACGTTGTTGGTGTATTTTTTTTCTGGAACAATATGAGAAATTTGACGTGTTAATGACAGTTCAATCTCTTTGCTAATTCGGTCTTTTGTCAATAAATGAGTAAAGGCGATTAGCCCTGTGGAAACGAAGGCAAATAGCGCTAAAATTATGGCGTTTCGGGTAATCGGGTTTTTAACCTGAAGCAGATCTTTTCGAGCCGTTTTATCCATAGGATTATCTTTCATTTTTATCCAGACCTTGATTGGTAGAACCGTAAACTTTTGGTTTGGTGTAGTGATCAATTGTCGGAACAGCAATATTTAATAGTAATACGGAAAACGCAATGGCATCGGGATAACCGCCAAAGGAACGAATAATAATGACAAAAAAACCAACCAGTGCTCCGTAAATAATTCGGCCTTTGCGAGTGGTAGAAGCAGTTACCGGATCAGTCGCAATAAAGAATGCGCCTAACATGCTTGCGCCGCTGACGAGATGGACCCAGCCGGGTAAAAATAGTTGATCATCAATTAAATTTAAGAAAGAAGAAATAAAATAAATCGAGAACAACATTGTAACCGGTATTTGCCAGTGAATGAGTCTTTTTGCTAATAGGAAAATTCCGCCTAACATAAAGCTTAAGTTGATCATCATCCATCCATGAATATTGGTTGAAAAGTGAGCGTCTTGGATGATTTCTGAGGACATCAAACCTTGAGAAAAAGCGGTTTTGCTTTCGTCTAACGGCGTGGCCATGGTGTAGCCGTCGGCCAATATTCGATAGTCTTGAAGGTTTAATCCACCGGCAGAACCGGTAAAAATTAGTTGTAGACTATCGATGAAACTTGGAAGCTGAGTAGCAATTTCCCGATTAGGTAACCAAGCAGTCATTTCAACCGGGAAAGAAATCAGCAATAAAACATAACCCACCATTGCGGGGTTAAAGGGGTTAAATCCGAGTCCGCCATACAACTGCTTGGCGATAATAATGGCAAACCAAACACCAACTAAACTCATCCACCATGGGATAACCGGCGGTAAGGCGAGTGCGATTAATAGTCCGGTTAACATTGCTGAGTTGTCGGATATTGTTGCTTTTATTGGGCGTTTTCTCAATTTCAAAACTAAAGCTTCGGCAGATATGGCATAAACCGAACACAATACTAAATTGATTAGTACTCCCCAACCGACGAAATATATTTCGGCAATAATTCCTGGAATTAAAGCCAAGCTTACTAAACGCATAACCTGACTAGTTGACCGTTTTGATTGGCTTAAGATAGAAGAACTCATGGGTTGGCGTTATCCTCTTTCTTTTTTACTCGAGCAAGTGCCGCTTCAATTGCGGATTTCTTCCCCTCAGGGTCGCTCTTTTTATCTTCAGCTGCTTGCTTTCTAGCTGCTGCGGTTTTCTTTCTTTTTTCATCTCTCTCTAGCTTTATTCTTGCAAATCGTCTTTCACGATTTTCGAAACGTAGTTTCGCGATATCCGATTTTTGTTGCTTTATGTTGGCTTGCTTGATTTGTAACTTTGCGAATCGATAATATTCCACCAAAGGAATTTCACTCGGACAAACAAAGCTGCAAGCACCGCATTCTATACAGTCAAATAAGGAATACCTTTCGGCCTCTAGCCATTGCTCACTTTGAGAAAACCAATACAATTGTTGCGGCAAAAGTGAAGCAGGACAAGCCGTTTCGCACTCGCTACATCTTATGCAGGGTTGATGCGACTGGAACGCTACGTCATTGCTCTGCGCGATAACTTTTGACTCACGATTAAATATAATGCAATTGACTGCGGCGCTGGTCGGAATATTAAAGTCAGTCGTTTGAGGTCCCATCATCGGTCCACCGAGTGTGATTTTTTTGAGGTTTGTTTTGTCAATGGAGAGGCTAGTGATAATGTGATTGATGGGGGTTCCAAAAGCTATCCAATAATTTGCGGGCTGCTCGACACAATCACCGGTGATGGTTACTAAACGATGAGTCAAAGGTGTACCGAGGTAAACCGCTTGGTAAATACTAAAAATAGTCGCAATATTCTGTACCACTAAACCGATTGAAGCAGGATATTGTTTTTGCGGAACTTGTTTACCTGTAAGCAGTTCGATTAGTTGTTTTTCGCCGCCGCTAGGATATTTTGTCGGTGTAACTGTAATTTTTATTGAAACCAAGGGCGTTGAGAGATCTTCGTACTCTTGGACTAAATTTTTAATTGAGTCGGCTAAAATGGTGATGGCCTCTACTTTATTGTCTTCAAAACCAAATAAAATATTCGAAGCGCCAGTAATGTGAGCTGTCATTAGCGCGCCTTGTAAAATTTCGTCGGCGTATTCTTTGGTTAAACAATCGTCACAGGTAATATACGGCTCACACTCCATCGCATTGATGATCAATGTTTCTATTGGTGAATCCGAAAATGTCTTTTTATGCTTCATTAATTTTATTGCAGTCGGAAAAACGGCACCGCCTAATCCCACTATGCCTGCTTGCTTAACTCTCTCGAGTAAAACTTCTGGCTTGGTATTTTTCCAATCTGTAATAGGCGTAAAAACAGTCGGCCTATCATCGTCCTTGCTCAATAAGGTTATCGACGGTTCTGGTATTGTTGAAAGATGTCCGAATTGGCTAAAACCAAACTCACTAACTTCTGCATTGCAGGGAGACAAGCTGCGGGGAACTAAAGAGCTGGGTCGCGTTGCTAACAATTCTTGACCATACTGAACTGAATCTCCGAGAATGATTTTTTTCGCGCCGACCAATTCATTGTCTGATTGGAAGGGTAGAATTAATTTCTTAGAAAGAGGTAGTTCTTTTATCGGCGATCGATTAGAAAGCAATTTAAATTCTTGAGGATGTATTCCGCCTTTTATGGAATATTTAGATAGCTCTATGATGTCTGTTTCTTTTATCATTATTGCAGAATCACGTTATGGACTTAATAGCGATCGCTGATTCTAAAAATCGAGCGTTTGCTAATTGGAGTTTTGGGTTCTGTGGAAGCCATGTTTGTGGTGTGTCGGTTACAAATGGCATTTCGATACAATCCACCGGGCAAGGAGGGACACACAGGTCACAACCAGTACATTCGGACTCAATCACTGTGTGCATTTGTTTTGCAGCACCGACAATGGCATCCACTGGGCAGGCTTGAATGCATTTAGTACAGCCGATACATTCTTCTTCAATAATGATTGCAACTCGCGGCCGTAATGCTTCTCCGCATTCTTGATCTAGCTCAATAACTTCAACTTCTAAAAGTTCGGCAAGAGCTTTTATTCCGGCATCTCCGCCCGGCGGACAACGATTAATCGCCTCTCCGTTGGCGATCGCTTCCGCATAAGGTTTACAACCTGGGTGGCCACATTGTCCGCATTGAGTTTGGGGCAGCAAATTATTAATTTGCTCGACGATGGGGTTACCTTCTATCTTAAATTTTTCCGAAGCAAAGCCCAGCAGCGCCCCGCATGCCGCAGCAAAAAACGTAATAATTAAAGTCGCAACTAATATTTCCATCTTTAGTTGTTCCTATATTTTCACTAATCCAGTGAAGCCCATAAATGCTAACGACATTAAGCCGGCCGTAATTAAACTGATGGCAGCGCCTTGAAATGGCTTGGGTATATCGGCTACGGCTATTCGCTCTCGAATTGCTGCGAACAGAATCAATACTAAAGAAAATCCCGCTGCAGCGCCAAATCCATAAACAATGGATTCAACAAAATTGTGCGATTTGTTAACGTTTAATAGAGCAACACCGAGCACTGCGCAATTAGTGGTAATGAGAGGAAGAAAAATACCAAGAACACGATAAAGAATAGGACTCGTTTTTTGTACGACTAATTCGGTAAATTGCACGACCACCGCAATGGCTAAAATAAAAGATAAAATTTGTAAATAACCAAGAGAAAGAGGTTGTAAAACATAGTGATCAATTAAGTAACTTACCAGTGATGCCATGGTTAGAACAAAAGTGGTCGCAGCGGCCATTCCAACGGCAGTTTCTACTTTACTGGACACGCCCATAAAAGGGCAGAGACCTAAAAATTTAACTAACACAAAATTGTTGACTAATACCGTACTAATTAATAGGAGTAAAATATCAGTCATAGCAGAATTTAATTATTTTCTTTTTGTTGTTTTCTTGCTTGCCAGAAATGGCGGATGCCAAGCGCCGAAGAAAATACAATGCCCCAAACAATCACTAGTTTTATTAACCCGCTAATAATAGCGCTTGCCCCTTCGACTTCGGCTCTAAGTAATGCAGTAATCATTAGCGGCGCGTAAGTTTGCGCATTGCTTACTAAATCGGGTGTAAGCGAACCGACGGCTAAGAAACTTAAAATTCCAAATTTAACACGCCATGAAAAGGCCCTAATTTTGTAGCCGATTAGAGCTAGCAAAAGAATCCCTAGGACTAGATAAACTAACCAAGCGATGCCGTATAATTCAAAAGTTTGCATAGACTATTTAATCCTTCAATTATTTAACGCGCATTCCAGGTTTGGCACCTTCGTCGGGGCTCAGTAACCATAAATCCTGACCTCCCGGTCCGGCTGCCAGAACCATACCTTCAGACAAACCAAAACGCATTTTTCTTGGGGCTAAATTAGCGACCATAACAGTGAGCTTGCCAATCAGTTGTTCAGGAGAGTAAGCGGATTTAATTCCAGCAAAAACTTGTTTTTTGTCGCTACCAATATCGAGTTTCAATCGCAATAATTTATCGGCACCTTCGACTAATTCTGCTTCAACAATTTTTGCAAGTCTTAAATCGATTTTGTCGAAGTCTTCAAACTGTATTTCGGGTTTAATTGCTTCGGTCTCGGATGTGATTTTCTTAGCCTTGTTCTTTTCTTTCGTTTCTTTCGCATCAGCGCTAACTGACGAGGCCACCATGGCTTCTACTTGTTTGATATCCACTCGTTTCATTAAGGGGACAAATTTATTTAGCTGATGGGATAGCAGCGGTGATCGAATATCAGACCAAATTAAAGGATTAACGTTTAAGAAATTTTCTACACTAATCATTAAAGTCGGCAAAACCGGTTTTAGATAAACACTTAAGATTCTAAAGAGGTTAATGCCCATTGAACAAACTTTTATTGCTTCGTCAGCAGTGTCTTCATTCTTTGCCAAAGTCCATGGCGCTTTTTCGTCAATATAACTGTTAGCTTTATCAGCCAATAGCATAATCAGTTTTGATGCTTTGCCGTAGTCTCTATTTTCGTAGTGAATTTCGATTTGATCTGCGGTGTTTTGAAATTCTTCCAGCAGATCGGGCTGATCGATTTCAGAATGTAATAGGCCACCGGATTTTTGTATCAGCTTGGCGCAACGACTGGCAATATTGACATATTTATTGACTAAATCGGTATTAACTCTTTGCACAAAGTCTTCCATATTGAGGTCGAAATCATCAATTTTGCTGGAGAGTTTCGCAGCAAAATAATAGCGCAAATATTCCGGGTTAAGATGTTCGAGATAAGTCGCAGCCATAATAAAGGTTCCTTTCGACTTGGACATTTTGGTTCCATTAACCGTCAAAAAACCATGGGCAAACACTTTACTCGGAGTTCGATAGTCCGCGGCACTTAAACAAGCGGGCCAGAAAAGGCAGTGAAAGTTGATAATGTCTTTACCGATAAAATGATAAACTTCTGCGCTGCTTTGCTTATTCCAAAAGTCATCGAATTCGAGCCCTGTTGTTTTATCGCATAGATTTTTAAAACTGGCCATGTAACCAATTGGTGCATCTAACCAAACGTAGAAAAATTTATTGGGTTGGTCGGGAATTTGGTAACCGAAATAGGGTGCATCTCGTGAAATATCCCATTCTTGTAAGCCAACCGATAACCATTCATTTAATTTATTTGCCATTTGTTGGCTGACACCAGTGGCCAGCCAATTCTTAAGCATTGGTTCGAAATCCTGAAGTTTTACGAAAAAATGTTCTGACTCTTTGAGCACTGGTATGGCACCAGAAACTGCCGATTTTGGATTTTTCAGTTCAACCGGACTATAGGTGGCACTACACACATCGCAGTTGTCGCCGTATTGATCGGCGGAGCCACATTTCGGACATTCGCCTTTGACAAATCGGTCGGGTAAAAACATTTCCTTTTCAGGATCGTATAATTGATTGATGGTCCGCCGTGCAATGTGGCCTTTTTTTAGTAGTTGGCGATAGAATTCTTCGGTATAAAATTTATTTTCTTCACTGTGGGTCGAGTGAAAATTATCGAAGCCGATAGAAAAACCGTCAAAATCTTTAAGATGGTCTACATGACATTTGGCAATTAGCTCTTCTGGGGTAATATTTTGCTTTTGTGCACTTAGCATAATCGGCGTGCCGTGGGTGTCGTCGGCGCAGACATAATAGCATTCGTTACCGACTAATTTTTGAAAACGCGACCAGATGTCGGTTTGCACATATTCCAACATATGGCCAATGTGAATGGGGCCGTTGGCATAAGGTAGTGCGCTGGTGATAAGGATCCGTCTGGAACCATTTGAGTCGGTTAAATTTTGTGACATTAGAGCCCTTGAGTTGGCAGTGGCGTAGTTTTGCTGATAGCGGCAACTATACCGATAATTGCACGATTTTTCACCCATAATTAACTACAAATTGGGTGGGTATTCCGACAAAATATTAAGGTATAATCCTGCCATCTTAAACTTTGGCAAGAAATTACCCAATGCTAGAACAGAATACTTTATTAGAGCTAATCAAAAACAACCCTTTCGAGCATTTTCCGAACAATCTAAATCTAGTGGATTTTGTTAAAGATACGCAAATTAAAGATCAGCTTGTCAGGCTAACTATCCAGTTGCCGTTTCCTTTTGAGGGCCTTTTATCCGCGCTAACAACTGAAGTCGAAAAATTACTCAGTGATCGTTGGCCTTCCAATCAATTTGAAGTAAATATTAAACAACATCTGCTTGCTTACGAGACAAAAGCAGGGGTTGAGCCGTTAGCCAAAGTTAAGAATATTATTGCTGTCGCCAGCGGTAAGGGCGGCGTCGGTAAATCGACCACTAGCGTAAACCTTGCTTTAGCGCTACAAAAAGAAGGCGCAAAAGTCGGTATTTTAGACGCTGATATTTATGGACCGAGCGTGCCAATTATGCTGGGAATAGCTGACGCGAAGCCTGTCTCAGAGGACAAAAAGACGATATTGCCATTAAATGCTCATCAAATTGAAGCCATGTCGATTGGATTTCTAGTCGATGAAAAACAAGCCATGGTTTGGCGTGGGCCAATGGCTTCCTCGGCTCTGCAACAAATCGTCAGAGATACTCGTTGGGGAGAGTTGGATTATCTGATTGTCGACTTACCGCCAGGCACTGGTGATATACAATTGACCATGGCACAAAAGATTCCAGTAACTGCGGCAGTAATTGTCACAACACCTCAGGATTTGGCCCTGGCCGATGCTAAAAAGGCGATCACTATGTTCGAAAAGGTCAAGATTCCGGTGATGGGTGTAATTGAAAATATGGCAACCCATATTTGTAACCAATGTGGTCATCAGGAGGCTATCTTTGGCGAAGGCGGCGGGGCGTATTTAGCCGACAATTACGATATACCCTTGTTGGGGCAATTACCACTGACGTTATCCATTCGAGAGAATCTCGACAATGGTACCCCGACCGTTGCGGCCGATCCCGATGGAAGCATTGCCCAGAATTACCGAGCCATTGCCCGAAACCTAACCGCGAATTTGTCAGTATTAGCCAAAGATTTTTCAAAAGGCGCACAAAGCATTGACATTTCGACCTGGAAACCGAACAACTAGTTTATTGCGAGGTAAAAGAAGCCCGCCTATACGTTAAATCGATTGAACGGTTTGACTGTTTCATTTATTGTAGCGGCGCTTCGTGGTAAAATTTTTCTACCAAAAGCGTAATCTTAACCCTATCGAAAACTAACTTCTAATCAATAGCGAGCAATAATGAGCATTAAGTCAGATAAGTGGATGAGGCGAATGGCCAAAGAAGGCATGATTGAACCTTATGAAGCTGGCCAAGTAAGAGATAATAACGGCGACCGCATCATTTCTTACGGGACCTCAAGTTACGGCTACGATGTCCGTTGTTCGAACGAATTCAAAATTTTCACCAATGTTCATTCTGCGGTAGTTGACCCTAAGAACTTTGATGAAAAGAGCTTTGTAAATATCACTTCAGACGTTTGTATCATTCCGCCTAATTCATTCGCACTCGCTCGTACGGTTGAGTATTTCCGCATACCCCGGAGTATTTTAACGGTTTGCCTTGGTAAATCCACCTATGCGCGATGCGGTATAATTGTGAATGTCACACCTTTGGAACCTGAATGGGAAGGACATGTGACTTTGGAATTTTCAAATACCACACCGTTGCCAGCAAAAATTTATGCCAATGAAGGCGTGGCACAAATGCTCTTCTTTGAGTCAGATGAAATTTGTGATACTTCCTATGCCGATCGAGGCGGTAAATATCAGGGGCAAACTGGCGTGACCTTGCCTAAAACTTAAGGATTGAGACTGGGAGTTGAGGGCTGGGAGCGAGGAGTTGGGAACTAGGAGCTAGGAACTAGGATCATCATTCTATTTTCTCAGCCTTAGTGCATTCAGCACTACTACCAAAGAGCTAAAGCTCATGCCCAATGCGGCTAGCCAAGCTGGTACCAATCCCATCATCGCAAATGGGATCGCGGTTACATTATAAGCAACTGCCCAAATTAGGTTTTGCCTAATGACTCTCTGGACCTTTTTTGCGATGGTTAATACTTCCGCAATGATCACTAGATTGTCGGATACAAGAACCGCGTCGCTTGCGGTTTTTGAAACATTACATGCGGTGCCCATGGTAATGCTGACATTGGCAGCGGCCAATGCACCGACGTCATTAAAACCATCGCCGACCATCAATACATTTCTATCAGTCTTTTGGTGATTAACAATTCTATCGAGCTTACTTGACGGATTTTGATTAGCAAAATAGCGCTTAATGCCAAGCTGTGCAGCGACTTTTGAAACTGCTGTTTTTGAGTCACCACTAAGAATGGAGATTGTTTTTCCCATTTTGTGGAGTTTTTTAATGGCAGAAATGGCTGACGGTTTTAAACCATCTTCAAAATAAAAAGTTGCTAGTAGCGTATTTTCTACAGTTAGAAATAACGCTGTTTCGTTTTCCCTTGGGCAACTGTCAGTCTGTTCAATCGACTCGAGACAATCGGTCAAAGCAAAATCTTTTTTCCCTAATCGATATAAACGACCGTCAATAACTCCCGAAACACCTTCGCTAATAGTTTCTCTTGGCTGGTCTACCGAAATAGAATTCATTTGTTCGCTACAGACATTTGAAAAAGCTTTGGCGATAGGATGATCGGAAATCTGCTCTAATGCGAATGCGATTTCGATGCAATTTTTTTCATCCACGGAAGAGTAAATCTGTAAATGGCTAAGTTGCATTGTGCCGGTCGTTAAGGTGCCCGTTTTATCAAAATAAATATGTTCGACCTTAGATAGTCGAGAAATTGCATTCTTACTTCGGATCATTAAACCAAGATCGGACAGTTGCGATGTGGCTGCAGCTATTACCGCCGGAGTCGCTAAAGATAAGGCGCAGGGACAACTAACAACCAACACCGATAAAACGATTGGAAAAATCATACTAGGTTGAATAAACCACCAAAGAAAGGATGAAAAAACAACTAAAATCAATAATATAAAAACGTACCAATGTGCTATTTTATCCGCCAAAGATACTGAGTCAGGTTTTAACTGTTCTGCACCTTGCTGGATTGATATCAATTGTTGAATGTGGCTTTGTTCTAAGTTCTTTTTGACCTGCATCACGAGCGCAGCAGACTGATTTGTCGAGCCGCTGATTAAACTATCGCCGGCCTCCTTTTTTATCGGCATAAATTCGCCAGTTAAAATTGCTTCATTAACCTCTGCAGACCTTTCTAATAAAAGACCGTCGACTGGGATAATTGCTCCTGCGTTAATCATAACAATATCGCCCGACTTTATCTTCGAAGTACTAATGACTTCAATGTGATTATCCGCATGCCTTCGACTGACAGACAAAGGCAATAGACGTTTAAAGTTCTGTTGTTTCTGCAACGAGCGGAAACGTGCTCGATGTTCTAAAAAACGGCCGATTAACAAAAAGAAAACAAACATGACCACTGAGTCGAAATAATACAGTTTACCACCGGACAAAAGCGAATAAACGCTGGCGAAATAGGCAGATAAAATGGCGATGCTAACGGGTAAATTCATCCCTAGTTGTTTTGCTTTCAGATTGCGGTAGGCACTTTGAAAAAAAGGTTTGGCCGAATAAAAAACGACCGGTGTCGTTATCAATCCACTAATCCAATAGAAAAACCGTTGGTTTGCTGCAGAGAGATCTTGAAATTCTCCGATATAAATAGCCAGTGCATAGCTCATCACTTGCATCATACCAAGCGCCGCAAGGAGCAAACGTTTGATATACAATTGATTAGTTTTTTCAAAGGACGCTTGTCTAGAGTCTTCGCTAAAAGGATAAGCTCGATAACCCAAATTAATCAGCGATTTAAGTATTGCGCTTAAAGGGCTAGAATTTTGCCAAACTAAAGTCGCACGCTGGGTTGAAACGTTAACCGAAATGGATTGAACTTGCGGTAGTTGCTGTAATTTTTTTTCAATGAGCCATCCGCACGCTGCGCAGGTAATACCTTCTATTCCCAACTCTATCTTACGCGTTGATTGTTCGGTTGTACTAATTTCATCGATTATTGTTGGCTGATCCAACGCTTCTAAATCTAATAGTTCTTGAGGAATAATGGGTTCGGCTTTATTGCTTCTATTTGCTCTAAAGCGGTAAAACTCAAGCAGTTGATTATCTTTTAATGTCTCAGCAATTGCTAAACAACCCGCACAGCAAAACTGGCGCGAATCGCCGAGTAGTTCGCAGTAGAATGCCGAGTTTTTCGGGTTGGGCAAGTCGCAATGAAAACAGTTAGATAACATTTATTAGATCGTATTAAATAGTATGAAGGCGAAGCTAGTCGCTAGGCTACTGATTGCTTGCATCAATAGTTAGTTGTGTATTTTCGGGATAAAGCCAGCGAGATTTTAGCAACCAAACTTGATTGCTGTCTTGTAAACTAACGTGCCAGTAACCGGATTCAAGATTTTGAAAATCAGCGGCATATTGATTAGCGGCTAATTTTTCCAAAATAAAGTTCTGATCCTTCGTTTTGAGCGTTGGGTGTGAAAAATATAACTCAATTTTATCTGGCATTATTTGTTCGGAAGACAGTTTGACGATAACCAAATTATTATTCCGGTCAATATCGATCAGAGCTATGATGCCGAGTGCTGCCGCTTTTTCGACTCTATCCAAATTGCTATTGATTGCTAGTCCTTGTTTGTAATAATCATCTTGCACTAAGCTGTCGTCAGTATCGTTAGCGATCATAAATGTAGTGACTCCCGCGACAACCGTCAGCAAGGGAATAGCGATTAATGCCCACGGCCATCCTTGAGTATACCAAGGTTGAATATCCAAATCGTTTAACTGTGTTTTCATTGTTTTTTAGGGCCTAAGAATTTTGCTCTAGATGACGCGGTATAAGATGTACCATCGACAACTTTTATGACGAAATTAATGTCATTTGAGCGCTTGTTTAAATTTTTTGTGGGTATTTTTATACGAACCGGCAAAGTTAGAATTTCACCGCTTTCGATATTAAATTTATTAAGTCCTTCTAGTTGCATATTTTCAAATCCAGAAACACTTAACTGATACGACTGATTTTGTTGCGACATGTTTAGGATTTTTAAGGTATAAGTATTTTCGATTTCGCCGCTGAAAGTTTCGACATAAAGATTATTTCGATCACGTATAACATTAATATCGAGAGGGGTTCGGTTAGAAATTAAATAGAAAAACGATGCAACAACTAATACGAAAAGACTCAGGTAATAAATGGTTCGCGGACGCCAAAAATGGGTTGTTTCCTTACCGTTCGAAATCTCTTCGACTTCCGTGGTATATTTGATGAGCCCTTTGTCATAACCCATTTTATCCATGACATTGTCACACACATCAATACAGGCGGCGCACGCGATGCATTCGTATTGCAAGCCGTCTCTGATATCGATCCCTGTTGGACAAACATGAACACATTGATTGCAGTCGATGCAATCGCCGAGACCTTGTAATTGATATTCCGAATTTTTTTTACGCTTGCCTCTCGATTCTCCGCGATTCTTATCGTAGGAAATTATCAGCGTATCTTTATCAAACATCGAACTTTGAAAACGAGCGTAGGGGCACATATGCAGACAAACTTGCTCTCTTAGCCAACCGGCATTACCGTAGGTTGCTAGAGAATAAAATAGCACCCAAAACCACTCCCAAGGGCCTAGATTAAAATCAATAATACCTTGTCCAAGTTCGACAATTGGAGAAAAATATCCGACGAAGGTATAACCGGTAAATAGTGCAAAACTCACCCATAAAAAATGTTTAGTCGACTTACGTGAAATTTTATTAAAGTTCCACGAGCTTTTATCGAGTTTGATGCGTTTATTTCGGTTGCCTTCAACGAGTTCTTCTATCCATAAAAAGGTTTCAGTCCAAACAGTTTGCGGGCAAGCGTAGCCGCACCATAGCCGTCCAGCAATAGTGGTAAAAAGGAACAAGCCTATGGCTGCAATGATTAGTAGCAAGGTTAGATAAATAAAATCTTGTGGCCAAAACGTAACACCAAAATATCGAAACTGTCTTGCGGGTAAGTCGAACAATACCGCTTGTTCGCCATTCCAGGTTAGCCAGGGAGTCAGGTAGTAACAACCGAGAAGCAAAAATACTGTTAATATTCTCAGCCGAGCGAACAGCCCGTTGATTTGGCGAGGATATATTTTATCGGGAGACGCGTATAAATCACGATATTCGATTTTTTTGTCTAACTTCTTCGAAGACATTGATTGCCTCTGTTAGTTTGCCAAGAACAAAATATCCACTAAAAAAGCAGCCCTAATTGAGGCTGCTCCAAAGCTTAATCCTGCGATATTATAATGATAATAACTTACGGATTAGAAAGGCTGTAAACATAAGCGGCTACCAAATGGGTCTTTTCTTTACCTAAAATATCTTGATGGGCAGGCATTTTTCCTTGTCGACCTAAGCGAATGGTTTGCGCGATAACACTTGACGAACCGCCGTAAAGCCATACGTTGTCCGTTAGGTTTGGTGCACCCATTGCAATGTTACCTTGAGCATTTGCCCCATGACAAACAAAACATTGCTGATCGAATATCGACTTTCCAACAGCAGCTTTGGTTTCGTCAACTGAATGACCCGAAAGTTTGCCTACGTATTGAACCAAACCATCAATTTGTTCGGCCTTAAGTATAGAACCAAATGCAGGCATTACTGCACTTCTGCCCAAAAGAATGCTTTGCTCAATACTTGCAGGTGTACCGCCGTATAACCAGTCTTTATCGGTCAAATTGGGGTAGCCAGGATTGCCTCTGGCATCTGAACCATGACAACCATAACAAGTATTAACAAATATCCGTTTACCCATTTCTCTCGCTTGTTTTACTTTGCTTAACTCAGCTATAGGTATGGCTGCATACTTCTCAAACAATGGCGCATAAACTTTTTTTGCTTCTTCAACTTCCTGTTGATGTTGGCCTTGTTGGGTCCAGCCTAAAACACCTGCAAAGTTTCCAAGGCCTGGGTAAAGAACCAAATAGATGACCGAGAATACCAAACAAATATTGAACATATTTAACCACCATTTTGGTAGTGGGTTGTTATATTCTTCAATGCCGTCGTAGATATGACCGGTGGTTTCGTTTTCTTCTGCAGAACCTTTCATCCGTCGCGTCCAGAAAAGCAGAGCCCAGCATCCCAATACGTTGACCACGGTAATTATAATTATCCACCAGTTCCAAAATTCACTCATGGTTTACACCTTTTTTTTCTTCGGTTTCTATTTTGTCGGAGGTATCGTCACCAACAAAAGGGCTGTTGGCAACTTCTTCATATGTTTTTGCATCGGTTTTTCGATAAAGGAGGTAAACTAGTATCAAAAAAAGCACAAATAATGCCAGCGTTTCTAAGCTTCTTATTAGGTTAATATCCATAGGCTGACCTTAGCGTTTATCTTTTAGAATTAGACCAAGCGATTGCAGGTAGGTCACTACGGCATCTAATTCGGTTTTACCATTTACCGCTTGTTTTGCATTGGCAATATCTTCATCAGTATAGGGTACGCCGACCATTCTGAGAGCCGCCATTTTTCTGCCAGTTAGTTCGCCATCAAGGACAGCATCTTCTAGCCAGGTAAATGCAGGCATATTCGATTCAGGAACAACATCACGTGGATTAAGTAAATGAACCCGATGCCATTCGTCAGAATAGCGTCCGCCAACGCGAGCGAGATCGGGCCCTGTGCGTTTTGAGCCCCACAGGAATGGATGTTCCCAAACGTGTTCACCGGCAACTGAGTAGTGTCCGTATCTTTCGGTCTCTGCTCTAAAAGGCCTTATCATTTGCGAGTGACAAGTATTGCAACCTTCTCGAATATAAATATCTCTGCCTTCAAGCGCGAGTGCAGAATGCGGCTTCATACCTTTTAGCGGTTCAGTGGTATCGTCAATAAAAAATAACGGAACAATTTCGGCTAACCCCCCAAAACTAATCACGATAAAAATGAGGAGTCCCATCAGGCCGATATTTTTTTCTACAGTTTCATGTTGCATTCTATCGTCCTCGTTACTGGTTGCTGGCGGTGTCTGGACCGGCTTGAATAGTTTTGATAGTGTTGTAAGCCATTATGAACATGCCGCTCAAAAATAAAATTCCGCCGACTAAGCGTATTGCGTAAAACGGATAGGTGACCGTAACCGATTCGACAAAACTGTAGGTTAAGGTACCATCGGCATTCACTGCTCGCCACATTAATCCTTGCATAACACCGGCAATCCACATGGCTGCAATATACAGTACAACACCAATGGTTGAGATCCAAAAGTGAATATTAATTAAATCAATACTGAACATGTCTTTACGACCGTACAATTTTGGGATCAGGTAGTACATCGCACCGATGGTGACAAATGCTACCCAACCAAGAGCGCCGGAATGAACGTGGCCAATAGTCCAATCAGTATAATGGGATAATGCGTTGACGGTTTTAATTGCCATCATGGGTCCTTCAAAGGTGGACATGCCGTAGAAAGATAACGAAACAATTAAGAATTTTAAAATCGGATCAGTACGAAGTTTATGCCAAGCACCAGATAAGGTCATAATACCGTTGATCATTCCTCCCCAGGAAGGCGCTAATAAGATTAACGAGAAAACCATACCTAGTGACTGCGCCCAGTCGGGTAGGGCGGTATATTGTAAGTGATGTGGCCCTGCCCACATATAAGTCGCGATTAACGCCCAAAAATGCACGATGGATAATCGGTAAGAGTACACCGGTCTTTCTGCTTGCTTTGGGATAAAGTAATACATCATTCCCAAAAAACCAGCGGTGAGGAAAAAACCAACTGCATTGTGTCCGTACCACCATTGAACCATGGCATCAATAGCGCCGCCGTACGCAGAATAGGATTTTGTCAAGGTAACCGGAATTGCCGCGCTATTAACAATATGCAAAACAGCGATAGTAATAATAAAAGCGCCGTAAAACCAATTAGCCACATAAATATGTGAGGTTTTTCGTTTAACAATGGTACCGAAAAATAAAATAGCGTAAGCAATCCAGACCACTGCAATTAAAATATCGATGGGCCATTCCAGTTCCGCGTATTCTTTACCACCGGTAATTCCCATTGGCAGGGATATAGCGGCAAGTACAATCACTAATTGCCATCCCCAAAAAACGAACGCTGCAAGAGCATTGCTTATCAAGGCGGTTTGGCAGGTTCTTTGAACCACATAAAGAGACGTTCCCATAAGCGCCGATCCGCCAAAAGCAAAAATCACAGCATTGGTATGTAGAGGCCTTAAGCGGCCAAAGGTAAGGTATTCAATGCCATAGGTTAAGTCTGGGAAAAATAGTTGGGCAGCAATAATTACGCCAACAAGCATACCGACAATTCCCCATACAACGGTCATTAGGGAGAATTGTTTGATAACCTTGTAGTTGTACGTCAAAGCTTGAGTTTCGGGCATACGATTTCTCATTAGTTTTATTAAATATATAACGCGTTATTATATTGTATAGAGACGCGTATTCTAATCGATACAGCGAGAGAGTTAACTTGATATAGATCAAGCTTAGTAGTTGTTATTGATTTTTCGAGTTAATTCTAACATATTTTATATATAAGCAAATACTAATATACATAAATATTCACTTTTTCGATGAATAGTTGAGTGGTTGTTTGCATATTCAGTTTGGATTCACATTTAGTGTAAATAATGATGGCTTGGTTTAGTGCTCACGTTATAAAATACATGTCTGTAAATGGATGCCATCGAAATGTATACTTTCGGGCTGAAAGACTCTACAGATGCCGACGATTTCGAATTCTACCGCAATACAAGTAGAACCTAATTGCAATGAGAAAGAAGAAAAATACCGAGCTTTTCTAGAGAAAAGTCGACGATTTAAAAGGGAATTCTATGCCTGCCTGGCTAAAACATCTATACAGTAATTTTATTATTCGCCATACCCTTGTGACATTTGCCGTGGTTACCGCCATTATTCTAATCATTGCATCTCATGCTGACTCTTTTCGGATGGATGCCTCCGCTGACTCGCTGGTATTAGAAAATGATCAATCTTTAGAATACTACCGTAAGGTTAAAAAGAAATACGGTACGGACGATTATCTATTTGTTACTTTTTCGCCTAAAAATGAGCTATTTTCAGAAGAATCCATTAAACAGTTAACCGCGTTAAAGGATCAAATTGCAAAACTTCCCGATGTAGAAACCGTAGTTTCGTTGATCGATGCTCCAATATTCGACCCAGAAAATGTCAGCTTAGGCAATATCGAAGAAGACATCTATTTTATTAAGGACGATAAAGTCGACTTACAAAAGGCAAAAAAGGACATCCTTTCGATACCTTTATATGTCAATTTGCTGATTAGCGAAGATGGCAACACCACCGCTATGCAGGCGAGCCTGAAAGGCAATAAAAACTATTTCAAGTTAAACGATGAACTTCGTAAACTGCAATGGAGAAAGCGTAAAAAAGAACCGCTGACACCTTACGAAGTTGCTGCAATGCAAAACCTTAAAAATGAGTTAAGGCTGTTAGCGGACGAAGTGGCCCATCGCAACGAGGTGGTGATAAATGGCATTCGAGATTTGAAAAAAGGTTATAGCGATGTTGGTAAGGTTTATTTAGGCGGTATTCCTATGATTGCTCACGACATGGTGGAATATGTCAAAAGCGATTTGATTGTATTCGGGCTAGGGGTTTTTATTATTTTAATTTTAATTCAAGCCTTTATTTTTAGGCGGTTTCGTTGGGTTGTGATTACCTTGGGATGTTGTTTTATTACGGCGATAACCAGCATTGGTATTTTAGGTTGGCTCGATTGGCCAGTCACGGTGATCTCTTCCAATTTTGTTGCTCTTTTGTTGATCATTACCATGTCTTTGATGATTCATCTAATTGTTCGTTTTAGGCAGGTAGAAAGAGATTTTGAAATGCTAAGCTATGAAGACAAAGTATTAGAAACACTTTCTTCAATGTTTACCCCGTGCGCTTATACCAGTTTAACCACAATTGTGGCTTTTGGCTCTTTAATGGTAAGCGATATCAGGCCGGTCATCGATTTTGGAAAAATGATGATCATGGGAGTTAGCTTGGCATTTGTGATCGCCTTTACATTTTTTCCTTTGTTAATGCTTATTCGTAAAAAGACCTCGCTAGATACACGTAAAAAAGGCGCGTTTTTTGCCTTTACTAATATACTGGCAAAAGTGAGTGATCAGTGGCGGTGGCAAGTTGCAGTCAGTGCGATAGTACTGAGCGGATTTAGTGCGTGGGGAATTGGTTTTCTATCGGTCGATAACCGATTTATCGATTACTTCAAAACGGACACAGAAATCTACCAAGGCATGAAAGTGATTGATACCGAACTTGGTGGTACAACGCCTCTAGAAATTATTATCGAACGCGGTGCTATCGAAGCCGATTTTGCCTTTGTTGAAGAGGAAAACGAAGACGACGAATTTGAGGACGAATCGTTTGAAGATGAAGAATTCGAAGAGGATGCCGCTTTCGCAGATCTAGCTCCCAAAGAGTCCCCCAGACTTTGGATGACCTCTTTTGGTATCAATAAACTTCACAAGATTCAGGATTTTCTTTCTGATATTTCAGTGACAGGGAAAGTATTGTCTTTGGCGGCAGGCCTTGAAATTGTCGAACAAATAAATGGCAATAAAAGGTTGGATGATTTTGAGTTGTCATTGTTAGAGAAAAAAATACCTGGTGATTTAAGAGAGCAGGTACTGTCGCCTTTTTATGATCGAGAAAATGATGAAGTCAGATTTCTAATTCGGGTAAAAGAATCCGATCCGGACCTCAATCGAAATCAGCTTTTAGCGGATATCAGTCTATTCTTAACTCAGGAAATGAAAATTCCAGAACAACATTTTCATTTTACTGGCATGCTGATCCTATACAATAACATGCTAGAAAGTTTATTTAAGTCGCAGATTTTAACCTTGGGTGTGGTTTTTGGCATCATTATGTTGATGTTTGTGTTGTTATTTCGTTCTTGGAAACTTGCGGTCATTGGTATGTTTCCTAATTTAATTGGTGCTCTTTTTGTTCTTGGATTAATGGGCTGGTCGGGTATTCCGCTAGATATGATGACGATAACTATTGCTGCTATTAGTATCGGTATTGCAGTGGATAATACTATTCACTATATTCATCGTTTTAAAGCTGAATTCCAGAAGTTAGGCGACTACACCAAAGCGATGTATGCCTGTCACGATACCATTGCAAGAGCAATGTACTTTACTTCAATTACCATTATTGCAGGTTTTTCTGTGCTGGTATTGTCGAACTTTATGCCGTCGATTTATTTCGGACTATTTACTAGTTTAGCCATGCTGGTTGCGTTGCTGGCAAATTTAACCTTGTTGCCAGTGATGTTACTTTTGATTAAACCGTTAAAATTGCAACAAGAATCGAGTGTAGAAGTTTTGGCGAACTAGTCTAGTTAGGAAATAAGTTTTAACTTTTATATATGGGTATAAATGAACGCGGCAAGGACGTCGAGTTTATCAGAGTTCGAGTTTCTAAACCCTATACCCTAAATCTTAATCCTTAAACTCATTAAGATCGACTAACAATCAATTTAATCTTTTCAACCATCGCTTTTAATCCATTTCCTCGCGTAGGGCTTAGATGTTTTATTAAGTCGAGTTTAAGAAAATAGTTTTCGATATCAAACGCTAGAATTTCGTTAGCCGATTTATGATTGTAGGCGGCCATCACGATCGCGAGCAATCCTTTAACAATGAGTGCATCGCTATCGACTTGGAAAACAAACCGATCATTCTCTAGTTTGTAATCGATCCATACTTGGCTTTGACAGCCCGGTACAATTTTATCCTGAGTTCTGATTTCTATCGGCATCGCTGGAATTTCTTTTCCTAAATCGATCATATATCGATACCGATCTTCCCAGCTGTCGAAAAAACTTAAAGTCTCTACAATATCGTCAGTTGTTGTCATCAAAAAAACATTCCGGTTTCTAGTTTCGCTTCATCGCTCATCATTTCACGATTCCAAGTTGGATCAAATACTAATTCGACTCGAACATCTTTGACGTGGGGAACCTTACTCGTACGGTATTTAACATCACTAATCAGTACCGGCCCCATTCCGCAACCCGGCGCAGTCAAGGTCATATCGATATCAATCGTTTTATCTTGCTGATTGATATCAACTTTATAAATGAGCCCTAAATCGACCAGGTTAACCGGTATCTCAGGGTCGTAAATACTTTTGAGGGCTTGCCAGACCTGTGCTTCGGAAATATTGCCATCGAGCGGTTGCTCAAAATTAAGTACTTCTGCTTTCAGCCCTAAAGCATCAGCATCGGTACCGTCCACTCTTGCCATATTACCATTTACAATGACGGTATAATTTCCGCCCAAATCTTGAGTTATTGTTACGAAGGTATCTTTTGGAATAATGATTTTTGTACCAACCGGAACTAAACGGGCAGGGCAATCTTTCAACGCGACCACCATTTTCCGGCTAGATGAGGCAAGAGAACTCATGATTGAGGCTCGACGCTAAAGCTTTCGCCACAGCCGCAACTTGCAGTCGCGTTTGGGTTTTTGAAGTCGAGACGAAAATTAACACCTTCTTGAATGTAATCGACTTCAGTTCCTCGAATTAGGTTGACGATATCATTATTGATATAAAGATTGAGATCATCGTTTAAGGCGTAACAAATATCGTTATCGTTAATATCGAATGCTAGCTCTAATAAATATTTAAAACCCGAGCAACCACTTTCCTTAACATTAAACAAAATCCCTTTAGCTGACTGAATTTCAACTTGCTTCTGCAAATGAATCAGAGCGTTAGAACTAAATTTAACGGGTGTTATTTGCTGAGGGTTAAAGGTTTCAACGGTCATATTAAATTATTCCTGAAAGACTCTATCAATTCTCTAAACTAACATCGATATCGATTTCTCGATCGCTTGGCAGAGTCGATCGATTTCGACGGTGGTATTATAAAAACAAAAAGAAGCTCTAACGGTACCGCTGATTTGCAACGCATCCATTAGAGGCATTGCACAATGGTGACCGGTTCTGACGGCGATGCCTTGTTGGTCGAGCATCATGCCTAAATCTTGAGAATGGCAGCCTTCAATATTAAAGCTCACGACGGAAGCTTTTTCACAATCGACACCGACGATGTAGAGTCCGTTAATTTTGTTCAAGGCGGTTGTGGCGTATTGTAATAAAAAATTTTCGTAATCAACTAAAAGTTCTCGGTTGAGCTTTTGCAAATAATTTGCAGCTGCTGCAAGTCCGATAGCGCCTGCGACATTCGGAGTTCCAGCTTCAAATTTATAAGGAAGTTGATTAAAGGTGGTTTTTTCGAAACTGACTTTTTCTATCATTTCGCCACCGGCTTGCCAAGGCGACATATTTTCGAGTAGCGATTTCTTACCGTATAAGATACCTATCCCCATTGGCCCAAACATTTTGTGTCCGGAAAATGCGTAAAAATCACAATCAAGATCTTGCACATTGATTGGCAAATGAGACACCGCTTGAGCGCCATCAACCAATACTATTGCACCTTGTTGGTGAGCAAGTTCAATCATATCCTTTATCGGATTGATAACTCCCAAGGCATTGGAAATATGACCAATGGCAACCAATTTTGTTTTTTCGTTCAGTAGTGATTTGTAGTGTTCAAAATCTAATTCCGCATTCTTTTTCAAATCGATTATCTTTAACGTTGCACCTGTTCGTTCGCAGAGCATTTGCCAGGGCACAATATTTGAATGATGTTCTAATGTCGAAACAATTATTTCATCATTTACTTTGAGATTATCTCGCCCCCAAGTTTGCGCAACTAGGTTGATTGATTCGGTGGTGCCACGAGTCCAAATGATTTCTTCTCGATTAGCCGCATGAATAAAATTTTGTAGGGTGCTTCGAGACTGTTCAAACTCCTGAGTGGCCATGTCACTTAAAAAATGGGCTCCACGATGGACGTTAGAATTAGTAGTTTGATAATAATTGGAAATAGCTTCAATGACGGATTTTGGCTTTTGCGCTGTAGCGCCGTTATCCAAATAGACTAAAGGCTGGCCATTGACTGACTCCGATAAAATTGGGAAATCATCTCTTATCGCTTGTACATCAAATTCTTTGCAGGGATTGATGGTGCTTTTGTCGCTAGTGTCTAAGGATTGCATAATAAATATTCTGGTTTCACTTAATTATATGAGGTAAATTTCTATAAGCTTAAGATTGAAGATCATTTTATATCGGCCAAACATGCGTTCACTTGCTGAGTTAAAATAGCCAAAAGTTGAGGGTTTTCGATTTTTTCTAACAATTCGTTAATAAAACCAACGCTCAACATTTTTTTTGCGGTCATTTCGTTAATGCCGCGACTTTGTAAATAATAAATGGCCTGTTGGTCAATTTTAGCTATGGTCGCACCATGTGCACAGATAACATCATCGGCGTAAATTTCTAGCTCTGGCTTAGTGTTGATTTCCGCTTGATTGGTCAACAGTAAATTTTTATTGTTAAGCTGTGCGTCCGATTTTTGTGCATCTTTAAAAATATGAATTTTTCCACTAAAGGTTGCTTTAGCTGAATCGGCAATGATACCCCGAAATATTTCGCGGCTGGTACAATGGGCGACTCGATGCTCGATATTAGTATGATAGTCGACAGTGTTTTCATCAGAGGGTAAATAAATACCAATGAGTTGCGATTCGGAATGTTCGCCTTGGTGACTGATATCAATATCGGTTTTACTAAGCTGGCTGCCTTGCGAATAGAAGAAGCTTTTTAAACTTGAGTTTTTGTCAAGAGAGATACGAAGTCTGCTAATTTGTGATGAATCATCATCTTCGAGATTTAGTCGTGAATGTTTACAGTGACTGTTTTTGTTTAAGTTAATCAAGCTATGTTGAAGTGCTAAGTTGATCGACTCATCGGTTTTCCGCGTTAGCTCATTTTGAGAGGCAAAGTGCTCAATAATTTCGCATTGGCTATTATTGCCGCATTCGATAACGACCTGACTACTACGAATGCTGTCGATGCTCGATTGCTGATTGATATGTAAGAGATAAATTGGTCGTTCAATTGTTTTTCCTTTCTCTATCTCAATCAATACCCCGTCTTGAGAGAGTGCAGAATTGAGTGGAATAAAGATGTTTCTGTTTTGGTTAGCATTAACAAACCGATCAGCGATTAAATCTTGTTGAGATTTATCGGCAGCGGAAAACGGTGTTACTTTAATCGCTTTGTCGAAAAAGGCACTTGAGTCGTTCGCTATATATTTGCCGTTAACAAAAAGGCAAACGTTCAGTTCTTCGATTGACAGGCCGAATTTTTGTATTAGCTCTTCTCGATTAACATCATTTGTAAAGATTGAAAGCGTACGATCACGGAGAAAGGAAATGTCATTGTATTTCCAGTGTTCTGATTTTCTGTTTGGAAAAGGTTGTAGGCTTGTTTGATCCAATGCAGATAATCTAAACTCTTTCAACCAAGAAGTTTCGCAGCTATTAATGTCGCTGATAATTGTATCTTTGCAGACTGTTTGTGTCTCGTTGAGAAAGGAAAGTTTCATCGTTTGTTAAGCCTTTTCTATCCAGCTATAACCTTTCTCTTCTAATTCCAATGCGAGCTCTTTACCGCCAGATTTTATTATTTTTCCTTCTGACAGAACGTGCACTCTATCTGGAACAATATAATCCAGTAGTCGTTGGTAATGGGTAACAATAATAAACGAGCGATTCTCATCACGACAAGCGTTAACACCATCCGCAACTACCTGAAGCGCATCAATGTCGAGGCCGGAATCTGTTTCATCTAAAATACAAAGACGTGGCTCAAGCAGCATCATTTGCATAATCTCATTGCGTTTTTTCTCGCCACCAGAAAAGCCTTCATTAACGCCGCGTTTTAGAAAATTAGGATCAAGATTGACTGCCTGACATTTTTCTCGGGCTAGTTTCATAAATGAAACCGTATTTAGCGGTGGTTTACCTTGATAGTCTCTGACTGTATCGACGCTGGCTTTCAAAAATTCCATATTGCTAACGCCAGGTATTTCGACCGGGTATTGGAAGGCTAAAAACAATCCTTTTTTAGCTCGCTCGTCAGGGTCAAGATCTAGTAGGTTATCGCCGTTAAGTGTCGCAGAACCGCCGGTCACTTGGTAACCATCTCGACCTGACAACACATAACCTAAGGTACTTTTCCCGGAACCATTGGGCCCCATAATCGCATGAACCTCGCCGGGTTTAACTTCCAATGAAAGTCCCTTTAGAATATCTTTTTCTTCTACTTTTGCTTGTAAATTGTCAATTCGTAACATGTATTCTTCTCAATTAATATTGTAGATAATTATTCTGTTCGCTTTTAACCGACAGCGCCTTCGAGGCTGACTTCTAGCAGTTTTCCTGCTTCGACCGCAAATTCCATCGGTAGTTCTTTAAAGACTTCTTTGCAAAAGCCGTTGACGATCATCGATACTGCCTTCTCTGCGTCAATACCACGTTGCAGGCATAAAAATAATTGGTCGTCGCTCACTTTAGAGGTAGTGGCTTCGTGTTCGATTATGGCGTTAGGATGTTTACTTTCAATATAGGGAAAAGTGTGAGCCCCACATTGGTCACCAATTAATAATGAATCGCACTGAGTGAAGTTTCTTGCTCCGTCAGCGCGAGGACTCATTCTGACCAGACCGCGATAAGCATTAGAGCTTTTGCCCGCAGAAATACCCTTGGAAATAATTGTGGACTTGCTATTTTTTCCTAAATGGATCATTTTAGTACCGGTATCGGCCTGCTGAAAATTTCGGGTGAGAGCAACTGAGTAAAATTCGCCGATACTATTATCGCCTCGAAGGATTACTGACGGATATTTCCACGTAATCGCTGAACCAGTTTCAACTTGAGTCCAAGATATTTTGGCATTTTTATGGCAAATACCGCGCTTGGTTACAAAGTTATATATGCCGCCTTTACCGTTTTCGTCTCCGGGATACCAATTTTGTACAGTGGAATATTTAATTTCGGCATTGTCTAAACAAACTAGTTCAACCACCGCTGCGTGAAGTTGGTTTTCGTCTCGCATTGGCGCGGTGCAACCTTCTAAATAACTAACGTGGCTGCCTTCTTCAGCAACAATCAATGTTCTTTCAAATTGACCTGTTTTTGCCTCATTAATTCTGAAATAAGTGGACAGTTCCATCGGGCAGCGAACACCTTTTGGAATGTAAACAAACGACCCATCGCTAAAAACGGCACAGTTAAGCGCGGCAAAGTAGTTGTCCTTTTGAGGAACTACTGAACCGAGGTATTTTTTTATCAGTTCTGGATGGCTGTGCACCGCTTCGGAAATAGGGCAAAATATCACTCCAGCTTCGGCAAGCTTCTCTTTAAAGGTTGTCGCGATAGATACTGAGTCAAAAACTATATCAACCGCAACCCCAGCCAAAACTTCCTGCTCGTGAAGTGGTATACCTAATTTATTGTAAGTCGCGATCAGTTCGGGGTCGACTTCATCCAAACTTTTTGGCGCATCATCCATGCTCTTTGGTGCCGAATAAAATGATACTTCATCTAAGTCGATTTTTGGATAGTTTAAATGAGCCCATTCCGGTTCTTCCATGGTTTGCCAATGTGCAAACGCCTTTAGTCGCCAATCGAGCAACCACTGAGGTTCGTTTTTCTTGGCCGAAATAAACCGAATCACCTCTTCGGAAAGTCCTGGTGCAATGGTCTCTGAAGCAACATTGGTGACAAAGCCAGCTTCGTATTCGGTTTTTACATATTCGTCAATGACATCGGACATGAAAATAATCTCTAATAACTATAAGTCGAAGATAGTTCTTAAACTAAGTTAATCGGTTGTGCTTCTATCGTGTTAAGTGAAATTTGCTCAATTTTGGCGGCATTTTTTTCTAAGGCCTGTTGTTGATTTTGTCTGATCAATTCACCAATACTAATGTTGTCCAAGAAATCATTGATTCTGGTACTTAAATCAACCCAAAGGTTGTGAGTCAAACATTGCTTGCCGTCGTGACAATTAGCTCTACCATCGCATCGCGAAAGTTCGATAGATTCGTTCACCGCGTTAATTATATTGGCAACGCTAATTTCATCTTTCGGTCCGTTTAACAAATACCCGCCGCCTGGTCCTCGGATACTCTTAACGATGTTATTTTTTCGTAATTTAGAAAAAAGTTGTTCCAAATAAGAAAGGGAAATGGCCTGTCTTTCCGATATTTCACCTAGATTAACCGGTTTATCGTTACTATTGAGTGCCAAATCGAGAACAGCGGTCACCGCATATCGACCTTTGGTTGTAAGACGCATACAAAACCTACTAATTTAAACCACGCAGCAAAGAATGCTTGTATTTTGTAATAACCAAGTAAAAAGGTCAAGTAATGCTCATAGCTATTTGTTCTAACATTTTGAGTGAGTGATCGAGATCAGCTTTTCTGATTAATAATTTTTAGCATAGCTTTAAAAGCTTTCGGATTTGCCGCTAAAATAGACCCCTGTTTTTCGTAATTTGGGTTGCCTTGCATATCGGCAACCATACCGCCTGATTCTTCAACCAACAACACGCCCGCAGCGGTGTCCCAAGGACTTAAACCAAACTCCCAAAAACCATCAAATCTACCAGCGGCTACGTAGGCCAAGTCAAGCGCTGCAGAACCGGCTCTTCGCATGTCGGAGCAGTGGGGGAATAATTTTGCAAAAACGCTCAAATATTCGTCGAGTTTTTGCTCGTTTCGAAATGGAAATCCAGTGGCAAGCAAACTGTGTTCAAGGCCCTTGGTATTACTCACTCGCATTTTTTTATTATCGAATTGTGCGCCACGACCTTTAACGGCTGTAAATAACTCTTCCTTGTTAGGATCATAAACGACACCAACTTGAGTACGGCCTTGGTGTTTGCACGCGATAGAGATAGCCCAGTGAGGGACTTTTCTAATAAAGTTGCTGGTTCCGTCGATCGGATCGATAACCCATTGATAATCACTTTCGCCACTTTGGCCGCTTTCTTCGCCTAAAAAGCTGTGATCGGGATAGGCACGTGAAATGGTTTCGATGATGAGTTTTTCAGTGGCTTTATCGACATTAGTGACATAATCGTGTTGCGACTTACTTTCAACCGAACTAATGTGATTAGCCTCGCGCATCACGAAATCACCGGCTTTTCTGGCCGCCCTAACGGCGATAGTCAATAATGCTTGCATGTTGTTATAACCTCGGTCGGGTTTTAACCCTTAAATGGTAAATTACGCCGTAAATGCGTGATTTTCGAAACTCTAAATTGTTTAATAGCGGTATAGAGCGCTTGCTAATAATTGCAATCTCTTGCAAATTTAGTTCAAGGTCTAATTGCGCGCAAGTATACCTGAAATAAATTCGCTGTAAAGTAACCCGAACTGACCTGACCCTACCTGAACTGAACCGAGCTGAACTGCCTGAAACGTTGAGATACGCCAAGCATTGTCAGCAACTGATCTAAATCACGATTTACTTTGATTTGATGTCATAATTCAATCGAAAGATTGATACAATCACGCAACATCGTTTTTACTCTGTAAATTAACAAATTGTTATTCAAGGACCAAGCTATGAGCCAGCTAAATATCGCTGTTTTAACCGTTTCCGATACCCGAAATCTTGAAACCGATAAGTCCGGCGGTTACCTCATTGAAGAAATAGAACGCTCGGGCCACCAACTTGCAACTCGCGAAATCGTTATTGATGATATTTACCAGATTCGAGCGGTTTTATCCAAATGGATCGCAGCAACAGCTATTCAGGCAATTATTATCACTGGCGGTACCGGTTTTTATGGCCGAGATTCAACTCCTGAAGCGGTAATGCCGCTATTAGATAAGACGATGCCAGGTTTTGGCGAATTATTTCGTAGTATTTCATTCGAAGAAATTGGAAGTTCAACAATTCAAAGCCGTGCGATGGGTGGACTAGCTAATAATACCGTACTTTTTTGTCTACCAGGATCCACCGGGGCTTGTCGCACAGCTTGGACAAAAATTATAAAAGAGCAACTAACTCTAGAATTTTCCCCTTGTAATTTTGTGAAGTTGCTAAAAACCGGTAAACACTAAAAATCTATTACCCTTAAGAAGAGTCCTTGTTATGAGTAAAAATTCCATTTTGCTAACTGTATACTCCGTGATTATTTCGTTTATTATGGTCAATTCTGCGAATGCAAACGAACTTTCTTCTGAGAAGCTAGAGCAGCTATTTACCTCAGAATGGCAAGCACGAATACAGCGCTCGCCGGAACTCGCGCAGTCGATGGGCGACTTGTCAAAAATCGACCAACTGACGGATGTCTCCGAGACGGCACAACTCGCTTGGCTTAAAGTCACTGAAGGTTTTCTTTCTGCGCTAGATAAAATCGATCCAAACGCACTTAGTGAGGCCGAGCGAATTAACTATCAAATATTTCGCCAGCAACTACTCAATCGGAAGAAAAATCTACAATTTAAGGACTATCAGATTCCATTTTTAGCCGATTCCGGTTTTCATACTAGCATCGCCCGCCTTCCAGTCGAAACAGATTTCAAAAATGCTGGCGATTACAGTCATTATTTAAAGCGGCTGCAACAAATACCGTTATTTTTTTCGCAAAATGTCGACAATATGAATGCTGGACTGGCGCGTAATTTTTCGATGCCAAAAATAGTTATGCGGGGTTTTACTGAAGTCTTATTAAAACACGCAACTAGCTCTGTCGAGCAAAGTGTTTTTTACCAGCCGTTTAAGCATTTTCCAAAGAATATCTCTGCGGCAAAACGTCAGCAGCTAACCAAACAAGCAACAGCCATCATTTCGGAAGTGGTTTTGCCAGCTTATCAAGAGTTGGCAAATTACTTTGAAAATCAATACATTCCCAAAACCAAGATATCGCTTGGTGCGAGCGATTTTCCAAATGGTGTTGACTATTATCAACATAAAATAACTCAATATACGACAGGCCAACTATCCCCCCACGCAATCCATCAAATAGGCTTAAATGAAGTCGCTAGAATTCGCTCGGAAATGGAGGCTATCATCAGTGATTTAAAATTCGAAGGGGATTTCAAATCGTTTTTAACCTTTCTCAGGACATCAGATCAGTTCTACGCCAAATCTGCACAAGAGCTGATAAAAGAAGCCTCTTACATTGCCAAGAAAATGGACGGCCAATTACCCAAATTCTTTGGCAAGCTGCCCCGGCAACCCTACGCAGTGGAGCCTGTTCCCGATTCTATCGCGCCTAAATATACCACCGGGCGCTACGTCTCAGCGCCACTATCTAGCACCCGACCAGGAACCTATTGGGTGAATACCTTTGCGCTTGATAAACGACCTCTTTACGTGCTGGAAAGTTTGACCCTTCATGAAGCGGTGCCGGGTCATCATTTGCAAGGCGCGCTCAATCAAGAGCTAGATAATTTACCTAATTTTAGACGTTATTCCTATATTTCTGCATTTGGAGAAGGTTGGGCGCTTTATTGTGAAAAACTTGGAATTGAAGCAGGGTTTTATCAAAACCCTTATAGCGAATTTGGCCGACTTTCTTATGAAATGTGGCGTGCAGCCCGTTTAGTAATAGACACCGGGATTCATTCTTTTGGCTGGTCTAGAGAGAGAGCGATTAAGCTATTGGAAGAAAACTCAGCGCTCTCCAAACACAATATCCGAACTGAGGTCGATCGATATATTAGTTGGCCGGGACAGGCATTAAGTTATAAATTAGGCGAGCTCAAGATTATCCAATTACGTCAGCGCACCGAAAAGGCGTTGGGTGAGCAGTTTGATATTCGAGCATTTCACGATGCAATATTGCAAAACGGTTCTATCCCGCTCAATTTATTAGAACAGCAAATGGATTTATTTATTCAGCAACAACTGAGCAAAATCAAAGGCGACAAAAAAGCCAGCTAGAAGAAGAGATAAAAGGGAGTTTGAGAGCTCTTTCTTTAGAAACAAAAATGCTCAAATTAATGAGCATTGAGTTCGCTTGGTAATGTCTCTCTAAATTAAGAAACTTGTAAAAAACCAAACCAGTTATTTTTGATGAATAGTTTTTCGTGTAGCTCTCTAGAATCGATGTCTAGACTAGTACTCTTTAAACTTTTTTCAATCTGAAGCGGCATGCCGAAGCGATCGGTCGGGTTATTTGCTAAACTGACGACCATTGGTTTATCTAGCTTAACGTTGAGACCGTCTTTAACAATAACCACTTTCGGTCTTAGCCGTGAATTTTCTGGCTGTTCCATTACGATACCAATCGAACTGTTAGTTAATTTAACTAAACTGCCAGTCGGGTAGATACCAATCGCTTGTATAAAAGTCTCAATCATTTCTTTTTGAAATAAATTGCCGCGCTCGTTATAAAGGTTTGATATTGCTTCAACCGGCGTTAATGCTTCACTGCCGGGTAGGGGGTTAATCAATTCTTCATAGTAATTTGCAATACCCACGACTCTTGCAAGAAATGGAATGCGATTGCCAATGAGATTTCTTGGGTAACCACTACCGTTATTTCTTTCGCAATAACTGGATAGGATATAATTGACTTGATGACTACTTGAAAACATTTTTTCGGTTTCTTCCAGGGTCAGCGTAATGTGTCCCTGATATAAAACGGTCTCTTCGGCTGTTAACTTACCGTAAAGCAATTCTTTTGGCAGTTTACATTTGCCGATAGGGGCGAGCAATAGCGATGTACCTATATCGCGCAAATCGTGTTTAGACAAACCTAAATGTCGACCAAAGATAATACCCCAAATGGCAGAGCGAACTGCTTGTTCGTGTAAGGCTTTGTTCTCAGCACTAACTCGGCATAACCAAGCGAGCGCATCTGGGTTACGAATAACGCTCTTGACCATTTCGGTTGAAGCCGACCGAATTTGTGCAATATTGACAAAGCCGTTTTGCATCATGTCTCTAAATATGACGGACATTTGTCCACTGACTTGATCAAACACTTCACCGGCTTTGTTGACTTCTTTTTTCAGCTTGTTGGAGATGACGTAATTTTCAACAGCGGGTTTGAAACGGGCTTTTTCGGACATTAGCCGCTTCGTTTTTGAATCGTATTTATCTTTTTCAGAAATTTTTCGTGGAACTAAGCTAAGACTGGATTTGACATCGATTTTGCTAAGAAAACGGTCAACATAGACTTTGTTGCAGTACAACGCCAATTGATCCAGCTGTTCTTGCTTGCTGATATGGAAACCTTGGATAGGAAACGGAGTTTGCACCCATGGTACATCTAAACGCGACACATACATGCCTATTTGCAAGTTGTGTACTGGAATTTCCTGTGTTGAAAGATGCATTCTCGGGTACCTCAAAATTCTAAAATTCATCCCGGACAAAAAATGAACAATCGCTACTTTAATTTCAGATTATAGTAAACCAGCCAAAAAGAAAGGAACAAGTTCACAATTTCGCACGGTTCGGTTAAGTTTTGACCTTTATTTAGCATTTCTAAGCAAACGTAGCCATCAACAAAGTAAAATTTAACCGGACTACCAATTATAGACGAGATTAGCGTGTGCGCAAACCGCTATTTTTATTAAAATCTCAATAAGAGTTATCAGAGCACGAGGTTTTTAATATTGGTTGGTGTTATTTGGTCGCTATAATGGTCGCTCGTTTAGGAGCTGGGTAGCCCTCAATGGTTAAATTTGGGTCGTTTGGGTCCAAATAGTTACTCAGAGAATGAAAGGTCATCCACTGCGTAGCCCTTTGTTCTTGGGTGGTTGTCTGATTAATGTCGATGGTTGTTACATTTTTGAAGCCACATTTCTTAAGCCAAAGTTCCAGTGCCAATGTGGATGGTAAAAACCAAACATTTCTCATTTGAGCGTATCGAGAAGATGGTATTAATACTGTATTTTTATCGCCGTCAACCACCAAGGTTTCTAAAATAAGCTCACCACCCTGGTTGAGCAAATTCTTCAATTGGTAAAGTAGGTTAATCGGTGATTTTTGGTGGTAAAGTACCCCCATGCAAAATACACTATCAAATCCATTTTTACCCATATCTTGTGGCATATCCTCAATACCTAACGGGATCAACTGGCATTCGGGTTTTCGTAGATAATTTTGCAACACTGCAAATTGAGCAAGAAATTTCTGCGATGGGTCGATTCCGAGCACAAAACGAGCTTGTTCACCAAGCATTCGCCAACAATGGTAGCCGTTGCCACAGCCCACATCGAGTACCGTTTTATTTTTAAGCGGAGAAATATGGGACTTAATGCGATCCCATTTCCAGTCCGAACGCCATTCCGTATCGATGTCAATCCCAAACAGTTTAAAAGGTCCCTTTCTCCATGGATGCAGCAGTTCTAATTGGCTGATAAAAAGTTGTTTTTGCTCTGCTGAAAGGGTTTGATTAGTTTCGATTTTTACTGACCGAGTGAGGTCGCTTTGTCGCACTTCAATATCCGGTAAGTCGGCAATGAGTTGCCGCCAAACGTTTAATTCACCATGGGTATAACTTTGGTAACGTTTTTCGATGGCTTGTTCAAAGAACTCATACCATGGTGCAATATTTGATTTCTCTATTGCCTGTTTTAGTGCTGGGTAGTCTATCATTCTTGCCGTCTAAGTTAGGTTTTTTGCAGCGACTGCAGTTGCCGTAGGAGCAAAATTAGGACTTTATTGCGATAAAAGAAGCGAAATTCAAATGTTGATGAAAACAGTTAACGGTTTTAAATCCAACACCCGAAAGACGAGATAGGTGTTCAGGCATCGTTTCGGGAAGCAATACGTTTTCAAGCGCGCTTCGTTTACGACTGATTTCTAATTCACTGTAGCCATTATCTCGTTTGAATTGATGGTGTAAATCAATCATTAGCCGGTCAGTTGTCGGATCGTCAAATTTTATCTTCTCAGACAGAATCAAAATACCGCCGTTTAATAGACCTTTAAAGATGTTCTTTAATATGCTTGCTCTTAAGGCCCTATCAACAAATTGAAGGGTGTAGTTAAGTACCACCATGGAGGCGTTTTCGATCGTAATATCTTGGATGTTAGCTTCCAACAATTGGATTGGAGTCTGGTGTTTGTAGCCTTCAATGTTATTTTTACAACGGTTAATCATCGCTGCCGAATTATCGATGCCAATGATTTCGACATTTTCTTGCTGGTTGCCGTAACTCATAGCTAGGCTCGCAGCTCCCAACGAGCAGCCGAGGTCGTAACAATTGCTATTAGGCTTAATATAATAACTGCCAAGTTGTTGAATCGATTGAATAATTTCGCTATAGCCAGGCACCGACCGTTTGATCATGTCCGGAAATACCGCGACCACCTTTTCGTCAAATCGAAACGGCTGGCTCGCGGCTTGGTCGGCGTATAAGTTGTCGTCATTATAAGACATGAGTTAGTTGAGCAAGCCTTGGAGATCGCTTGTTGAGTTGATGGATAGCTTTTGCTTCAAACTGAATAAAAATCCGCTTTTTGGGCCAATAAATTGTAGATGTTGGTTTTGCAGTTGAATGGCGCTTCCTTCAGGAATGGCGACAATCTTACTACTAGGATTTTTTATTAAGAACTCTTCTAACCGCTGTTGTCGGGTCTCGCCATTGTGACCGGGCGGATTGCCTTCGATATAATGTGGATTAATTTGAAAAGGTAAAAAGCCGAATGCATCAAAAGAGGCTGGCTCTACAATCGGCATATCGTTAGTGGTTTTAATGCTTGGTGCGGCAATATTTGAACCTGCGCTCCATCCGATATAAGGAGTGCCATTATTAATCAGCTGTTGTATTGGTCCGATCAACTCGTTCTGATACAAGGCGTCTAAAAGTGCAAAAGTGTTGCCACCCCCAACAACGATACCACTGGCATTTTTAATGGCACTCTGCTTGTCTTTAAAATGATGAATGGATTTTATTTCGCTTCCAATTTCAGCAAAAGCTGTTTGTACCATTTTCTCGTAATCATCATACTCGACGGAAACTCCAGCGAAGGGAATGAATATTAGCGGTCCGTCTGGTTTTATTGGCTCGACTTTAGACAGGAATGTCTGAATGAAAGGAAGCGCATGAGTCAAATAGCCGCTATCAGCGAATTTGGAACTGCTTAACAGGAGTAGATTCTTAGACATGGAATTAAATTTCAAAGGGTCATTTAAAGCGCGCCATTTTACCGTCTATTGAGTACAAAAGCATGCTCAAATTGTTTAACAGGGAAAACTTTACCAAGGTGATGCCACTTTAACTAGACTTGCAGGCCTCTCAGAGTATTTTCGATGCTATATTGAATGAGTCGCTCTTTATCAACCCAAGCGATACTCGGTAAACTATAAAAAGAGCCATAAACACCGTAAATTGATGCGGTTATCAGTTGACAAACGAACAAAACATTATCTTTTTCGAAAACACCTTCTTGCATACATCGGCCAACTGCATCCATTAAGGTTTCAACGTATTCTTTGGTACCTGAGGTGTTATAGATGTCAAAATTATCGTCCAACGAAGCTTTAAAATCTTGCGTTTCAATTAATAACTGATAGTTTTTCGGGTTTGAAATCCAGTAATCAATGTTGTTTCTCATTATGCTGCGAATAATATTGAGTGCATCTCCCTGCATTGTCGCGGCATCGGGTTTACTATTTCGCCACATATTGATAGATATATCGCTCCAGAAATGCTTGAGAATTTCCTTTTTATTATTGAAATAATAGTAGATTTTTGTTGGCGCAAAACCAGCCTGGGATGCAATTTTACGCATGCTGGTGTGTTCGTAGCCTTCGTTGATAAACAGCTCTCGGGCTATATTTATGATATTTTCCCTTATCTCACTTTTTTCCTTTTCCGAAAGGGATGGCCTTCCGGGTTTTCTCTTGGTCTGTGTTATAGGAGTCATTTATTAATTCTTATAATCGAGTGGCGTTTTTGATATCGAGCGTCTTTCGTTAGAAATACACTGCGTATAACAAGTCAATCAGTCATTATAATCAATCAGTTGTCCATTACTAGATGACATAATTCACAATTCTATCATTATTTG
>Ga0316209_1000367_pt1 | contig 84425 bp, 83 predicted proteins | sample 6monopyrite_MG_FD_204945 | JGI IMG/M metagenome (GOLD analysis project Ga0316209, IMG submission 204945) | Microbial mat bacterial communities from mineral coupon in-situ incubated in ocean water Damariscotta River, Maine, United States -... | ecosystem: Environmental > Aquatic > Marine >... | reverse complement strand
TAACTGGGGCAGCAATAGTGAAGATACAGATGCTTACATGATTGAGTTACCAACGACAGTCTTAGACTAAACTTTACTTAAGATTGTTAAAATAGAAAGCCTCAACGCTTACCCGTTGGGGCTTTTTATTAGTACTTCAATAGATATAAAACATAAGCTAGCATTTCACGTAGAACTAAAACAGATTTATTTAATGCACTTAATCTAGGAATAAACACACTACTATCCACATAAATAGAATCAACCGGATACTGACAATGTTCGATACCAACTGATTTAAAAGCATGACTTGCCCTTTTCATATGTAATGCAGAAGTAATTAATATATTCCTTTCCAGTGTTCCAGCAGGCATTAATTGAGAAATATTTACTGCATTCTGATATGTATTCAATGAGTTATTATCAACAACAATCTGGGTGCCATTTACGCCTAGCAATATCAATATTTCAGCCATAATATCAGCCTCTTTATTAATATAGCCAGCTCCTCCTGACAACAGAATTTTATTAACAGCATATTTATGATTGCGATAAATATCATATGCGGAAAGTAATCGGTGATATGACTTTACCTGTAAATGAGATAACGATGGTTCACTTTCAACAGCATCAAGGCCACCTCCAAGAATTATTAAATTCACTGATTGCTGATTAGTAAAACAGATCTCTTTTTTACTTTTTGTAAAATTTACTTCTTGAAGATAAACAAGAAAATTTGCAAATATTGGTAGTGATAAAATAAAAAAAGAAAATAAAAAGGTAACGATAATCCTTTTTAGTATTACAAATTTAAAGTATCGTAAATTAACCGTATATAGAACAGCAAATACAAACAACCAGAATATAGGATCGAATAATATAGAGTACATTTAAATACAGTGATTAGTTAATGGCATTTTCAGGCAACTCGATCATATAAATCTCGTTATCCCCATCCGGATTTAGCCAATTGGAATTAAAAATAATTTTAGTAAAGTCTCTATTTACAACCCCGTGGGGCTCAGACCAATATTCAGTTGCTGTATTATAGGTATATGAAATATTATAAATAATTGGATTTTTAGCCAGTTGAACAGCAAATATCTTATCACTCCACCACTTAGGCGCTTTTTTTGTCCCATATGTTGAAACAAGAACCCAGCCTGGTTTGTTGTATGCCTTGCCTGATATATGCATGGCAGTTGCCGAACCGTCTAGATAAATCGAGAACAAATTAGTTTTTTCATGTGTAACCAAATCATACATCTCTACATAACCCGTAATGTAGTTTGAGATTACCAGAACATCATTACCATTTTTATTAAGCGCGATATCTGAATGAGGGCCTCTTGAAGTGATCCCAAAGCCTTTTTTAAAATCTGCTGTATAAACCATTAATCCACAAGGTTCATCAGTATTCCCAATGCTGTATTCAGATGGACAATTATTTGGAATATGCCAGGAAGGTACTACAAATTTTCCACTAGGGCTCATACTGATATGATCAGCTCCTCCAATACCATTACCATCAAGTAAAAAATCAAAAACACCAATTATTATATTTTCTTGTAAATCATAGGTAATTAGTCCAAGTGATTTGAAATTTGAAGTTTCAACTTGAAATGCCCAATATCTAGCATCTTTAGATGGGCTACCTTCATTTTTAGTTGATACGCGTGCAGCATTGGGCCAAATATCATGTATTGATCTACTATTTTTGTAACCCTTAATAGAATTAACATCTGTGAAATCAGCTATTACATCATGCCTATCACGATTAATATCGTATGCGGACATTTTTAGCCCTCCATTATTAGGCAGAGTAAAAAGTATATTGGGTTTATTGGGGTGCCATTGCGGTTCAACACTACCCCCGCCTAGATTTAACCTTTTATAGTATTCATTGTTATCCGTTCTATATAAATGCCAGTAGCCATTTTTTGCATATGTTAAAAGAAAACTATCATCTGAGTTAAAGGGCTGTCTACGAGAATAATCATTCCGTATAAACCCTTTCGGTGGCTCCGATTTAAAGTTTGTAACTCTGACTCTACATGTATGAAAACTACTATCTATTTCAGGAACATTCTTTACTGGTTTATTAGGCAAGGTGAATGTTCTGTGACTTTTACCTGCAATCAATTTAAAGCTAGATTGATAAAGATCTAGGCATGGTGCCTGTATATTTGTAGACTCAGCAGCAAGATTATTCGCCAGGACACTAAAAGAAAAAAATTGTGTTGCAACAAAAGCAAACATTAAATACAAAAATTTAAATGAAGAGATGAAGATTGATTTTATTAATGTCATTTTAAATCTTCTTTAATGTTAAATATATTAGTCTTTAAGTAAACTTCCAAAACCAGCGTTTATCAGCGTACTATAAATTTCATCATAATTACTGATAATTTCAGACTTCTTTTTGGTTTGTCGTTTTTTTAGGTTACTTTGTATTTGATCCGCAGAAATATCAATATCTAAAAAAAATTTCACTTTGCTCAATGTTGTTACAGGATCGTTAACTACATCCTCATAATATACTTCCAATTTATTACACATTATAAATTTAGATATTAATTTTCGAATTTTTTTAGTATTCGATTCAAGTTTTAATATTTTATTTAATGTTTCGACAGGATCTAAATACAGCGTCTCGCTATTAACTTCCGTTTTATCGGTAGTATGAGATTTACCAGTAAAATCTGCTATTTTCTCTGAAATAATAATATCTAAATAATTTTTTCTAACAAGGTGAATTATTTTAATTCTCTTGAAAGCCAAGTATGGAAAAATATCAGGGTAGTTACGTAAATGAGAATACATTAGCTTGAATCCTACAGAAGGCTTTTTAGCATAAAGTATTGATAAATATTTCCAAACAGAAAAAGGTCTAAAGGAAAAATTTAAATCCTTCCATTCAAAGTATCTTATTAAATCATTCTTACCAGCAATGCCAGGACTAGTTCGTGCCTGGTCTAAAAACAACTCCATATGCCCTTCAATATCTGGATAACCATTTAAGACATCCATAAACATAGATGATCCTGTTCGTTGAGTTGTTAATACAATAAAGTTATTCTTTCCCACTATTTTTTTCCATTAATTTCATTTGAATTTATAGTCTTTTCTGTCGATAAAAAATAATATTTATGAATTAAAGCACTCAATATCCAAAAGTTTCCCATTACTTCAGGTGAATAAAATGTACTACTGTATATGTTACCAAGAACAACAGCTATTACAATGAGCTGATAGCTCTCGCCTAGCATTTTTACGTGTTCAACATCGGAGTTAAGCTTTATCATTCTACCAATTGAATACATTTTATATAGCAAGAAACAAAAGGCCAAAAATCCTAATATCCCATTTTCGGATAAAATCAAAATAAAAGAATTGTGCGCATCACGCGCAGGAATCCATTCAGGCATAAATGGATCTATCCTATCTTGAAATTCATTCAAACCAACGCCAAGAGGATAAACGGTAATAATATTATCGTAGGCAGCCTCCCATATTACGAATCGACTTTCCGTACTATCATCTAACTTTTGCTCACCTGTATCACTGCTCTCGACTTGTGTACCCTGAATTCGATCAAGCACTGTATCCGGCAACCAATACGCTCCATTTAAAAGCAGTATAATAACGGAGATTAAAAACACTTTATTGCGTTTAGCTAAATTCAATACAGATGTAATAACTATTGAGCCATATGCTTGTCTTGAATACGTATAAAATATCGCAAAAACACCCATAATAAAAATACCAATGGATATTAAAGGATTGGTGAACTCTTTAGACTTATAAAGAAAATTCTGTAACAATAATGGTAAGAAGATCGCCATAAATACACCAGCATAGTTTGCGGATGAAAGATCGTGCCCAAAGGCACCCGCTACACGTCGATCACTGCTTAAACCAAAAGATAATTTCTCCTTAATAATTTCTAACGCCATCATAAAAACCACAAAATACACAACTTTAATGTAATATTTTAAATCATCTTCATTATCTACAAGAGAAAACACTAAAAAATACAATGAACTGTAAACAATTATATCTTTTAATGTTGTAAGGTTTTCTGTCAAATGATTAGTAACGCTTATGCTGAATAACATTGCAATAATTACAGAAACATAATAAAAAATAAGCGCAGAAGATAATGGCGATTTAATCTGTTTATTTTTATCTCGGCTTACATAAAGAAACAACATACTAAAATACAAAAGATTAAACACGTTAATGCCTGGAACACCAAGTGAACTTGGAAAATGCAATGAATTAGGTATATATATGATTACTGAAGTAATAATTATTTTTTTAAACATTTTTATAACCAATATATTTAATTATGTCAATAATTTCTCTCACTTTAAGAAAATAACAAATAGCAAAAAACAGTATCGGTAGCGCAGCAATTAAAGACACATTTATTAATATATAACATAATTCTCCAACAGAACATACACCTACTAATTCGTTCGATATGATCGAATCATATGAAAAAACACATACTAGAGAAGACAAAACTATTTTTAAAAAGTTAAAGTCAATAAATTTTAAATATTGAATTGCATAATATTTCTTTAATAAAAGGCATGAGATAAAAGATGAAGCAAGTAGACTGATAGTAGTAGCTAGCGCAATACCGACAAGACCAAATGATGGAGATAATAAATAATTAAATATTATATTAACTAAGACTTCAATTAAGCCAATAGAAATAGCCATCCATGACTGTCCTGCCGAATGAAGAAGGCGATAATTATAATATGCAACAATTCTAAACACCAACCCCAATGCAAGAGCAGATAAGACATTACTAGTTATATAAGCATCGGCATCTGTAAAATTTCCACGCTGAAAAATAAGACCGATCAAACTTTGATTTGATATGAGTAAATATATACTCACTGGAATAATAATAAAAAGAATTAGCTTGATACCTTCGCTATAACTATTTATCAATCGAGTTTTATCATTACTCAGTGATGAAAACCGGGTGAAATAGGTTTGCATAATCGCTTTCCCGAACACCTCCATGGGCAACAAATACAACATTGCCGCATATGAAAGGACAGATATTGATCCCATATCTTCATATGATGAAAACCATTGATCTACAATGCCGCTAGATACCGCACCAACATACCCAACTACAATCGGTATGGATTTTGACATGGGGTTCTTAAAGTCTTCATGCTTATAATTCAGGTTAAATCTTATTTTAGATAAAACAACTTCTCGATTTGAATAAATCATTATAAATAGATGTATACAAAATCCAATAATAAGTAAATAAGTAATTATTTCAATATCACTTTCATCTGTATAGATAAAACAGTATGCAATTACTATAGAATTAATAATTAAGCTATCGATAGATGCGAGATAAAATTTTTCAGTTGCATTCGACAATGCAATAAAGAAGCTTGAAACACCTATAATGAATGTAGAAATAGACATTACCTTAAATAATGAAATAGCCATTTCTAAGGTTTTATCATCAGCACCAGGCGCTAGCATTGGAACGATACTACCCGCATAGACATAGAGAACCATTGTTAAGGAAAAAGACAAAGTAACAACAAAGGTAAATAATACATTGAGCCCTTCCCATGACTCTATAGAAACTCTGCTTTTCTTATGAAATTGAGGTATAAATATTGTTGTGATGATTGTTGTTAGAATTTGAGGTAGAACAGTTGGTAGTGTATACGCAATTATATATGCGTCATATACACTCCCGGCCCCATATATTGAAGCCAATACAATTATTTTTAGCAATCCTAGTAATTTGCCTGATAAATTAATGCCTGATAAAAACAGCGTCTGTTTAATCATAATAAGAGCTATTGCTTACAATAGTTATAAATGCAGCGTTTTAGATCAGGAACATTTGATTCTGGCATCCCTATACGCTCAATGGAAAAATAATTAAATTTTCTATTGACACCTTTAACAGCACTAACTGCATATTTATAACCTGATTCTTTCGCTAAGTTTTCTAAAGATAAGTCTTTAAATCCTGCAGGATACGCAAAACCACGTATCTCATCACCAATTATTTCTTCAAGAATATTTTTCGACTCTACAAACTCTCGCTTTTGCTCTTCGAAAGAAACTAACTGAAGATTAGGATGGGATAATGTATGAGCTGCAATTTCATAGCCAGACTGATGCAATTTTTTTATATCATCTTCATTTAATTTATCTATAGTATGCTTTTTACCTAGTAAAGACAGTTCAATGTATTCTGCGACCTCTTTAATAAAGACAACATCATCTAATGTCCATAAATACTGTAGTAAAAACAAAAGTTTTATCTTTCTATTACTACTATTTAGATAGATTTTAGTTTCAGGAAAATTATGATTAATTGGTGATAAGTCAAGATATTCACATTTTGTTTGTGCGAAAGAGTTGATTATCAAATCCCACCAAAATTGCTTGTCTTTGGTAAATATATTACAACAAATAAAAAATGTAGCATTGAGCTTATATTTATCCAGTATGGGTTTAGCTGTAAGAATATTATCTTTATATCCATCGTCAAATGTATATGAAACATAGTTAGCATCATCCTTTATAAATGACTTATTTTCCTTAATATCGGATAACTGTATTGATTTATATGATTCCGAAAAATACTTAGCTTGCTTTTCAAATGTTTTCTTTTGAACACACATTCCCAATCTAAAGGGATCATCACTAAAGCTTTCAACTATCCTATGATACATTGGAACAATCAGCTTTTTCGACCTATCGTCTATAACATTATCATAAGTGCCTATGCGATCAATCACAGTGGGAACTGTCTTTTTTATACCTTCTATTAAAAGCTCTTTAAGAGTTGTGATATTCATTACACCATATCTCAAAGCAAAGCGTTAACCACAATATTTCACTGTTATCACGAATATTGTTCGCATGCTCTATAATAAGTCGATCAATTAAATCATAATTGAGAATACCGTTACCCCTGTTCACAGTTATAAGATCAATCAACATATCTTTTAAGTCGCTTTTAAACCATTCTTTCAGTGGGATACCAAAGCCTTTCTTCTTATTGTATATGATTTCTTTTGGAACATAATCTTCAGCGATATTTCTAAGAATTAATTTACCCATTTTCATTGAAGTTTTAAAGTTTTCAGGCAATGTTGCCGCATATTCAAGTAAATTCACATCAAGAAAGGGAGATCTTAATTCAATTGAGTTGGCCATACTCATACGGTCAACCTTTACTAAGATATCATCAAGCATATAAGTACGCATATCACCATAGTATATGCTATTTAATTCTGAGTCTTGCCGCTCAAACAACTTGGAAAATGTGTCGTATGAGTTATACGCTTGATTATTTTTATTTATTATTTGCTTTGCGAGACTATTACTTGATAGTGCAACTTCTTTCAAATAATTATCCGGATATTCTTCAAGCGCTCTATTAAGAGCCCTCCCAGCCTTTTTTGAGAGGGACACTGGAATTGCAGACAAAAGACTTTCAAATGTTTTTCCAAAAGGGAGATATTGTTTTATTTTGCTATTTATAATGTGCCTGGAATAACGCTTGTAGCCACCAAATACTTCGTCACCACCATCACCAGTTAAAACCATTTTCACTTCATTTTTTGCAAGTTTACTAACAAAATAAGTAGGCAAAGAGGATGAATCCCCAAATGGCTCATCATAATATTTGGTAAATTCACTGACAATGTCAGTACACGAACTTTCAAGAACAAATTCAGTATGATCTGTTCCTATATAGTTTGATATAAGTCGAGCATCATCTAATTCATTATATTTAGCAACATCAAAACCTATAGAGAATGTTTTAACAGGATCATCTAAATACTGTTGCATTATAGAGACAACAACGCTTGAGTCTATGCCTCCACTTAAGAAAGCACCAAAAGGCACATCACTTACAAGTCGATCATGTACAGATTGTTCTAATAACTTCTTCGTATTTGATCTTGCGTCACTAAATTTTATATTATTGTTCGTTTTAAATACCAAATCCCAATATGGATATATATTATGACTATCTTCATTAATTATTAGATAAGATGCTGGTTCTAATTTAAATATATTTTTATATATGGTTTTTGGTGTAGGAATATATCCAAATGTGAAGTAATCCTGTAGTGATTCATAATCAATTTCTCTGTTATCTTTGCTCAAAGCATATATTGATTTAAGCTCCGAAGAAAAAGTAACGATGTTATTATCAAGCATATAATATAAAGGTTTTTTCCCCATTCTATCTCGAGCCAAGATAAGAGTTTTATTTCGTTTGTCCCATATGGCAACAGCAAACATGCCATTAAAATATTTAAAGCATTCTTCCTTATACTCAATGTAGGCTCTGAGAACAACTTCAGTATCAGATTCAGTTTTAAACTGATGACCTTTTTGAATTAGTTCACTTCTTATATCTGAAAAGTTATAAATTTCACCATTATAACTAATGGTTACATTGCCATCTTCAGATGACATTGGCTGCTTCCCTCCGCCAATATCTATTATACTCAGCCGTCTATGACAAAGAACTACACCAGGCTCTTTATAGAACCCTGACTCGTCTGGCCCTCTATGCTTAATTGCTGAGCATGCATTTTTTATTTCCTGATCTGTATGATTAATATCACCAGAAAAATTGACTACGCCAAATATTCCACACATAAAGGTATTCTTCTCAACATTTTTTGAAATATAATTTCATAATTCTATTAGTAACAGAACTAATACCAGCATAGTCAACTATATATTTTCTACCAGCATTTCCCATTTCTAACAGGGTTTCATTGCTTGTATTTTTTATCACATTTAAGTATTCGGTTAATTCGGTTAAATTCTCACTATCGAATAACCAGCCATTTTTACCGTGTTCAATAATATCTTCTGTACCACTTACTCTTGACCCTAGTACAGGTATAGCCGAAGACATATATTCAAGTAAGGTATTTGACAGCCCTTCATACAACGATGGAAGTATTCCAAAATGAGCCATTGATATATAATTTTCAACGTCACTTTTTGGGCCTATAAAATGAATTTTATTTTTGACGCCTAGTTTTTTTACATAATCTTCTAAAGATTGCCTTAAATAACCGTGCCCTATAATAATTAGAGAAACACTGTCCTCATCCGTGAATACGTTATTAAAGGCCGTAAAAAATAGCTCAAGATTTTTTTCTTTTACAAGTCGTCCGACAAAAATACCGATTTTATCTGCTTTGAGTTCACTCGGTATAGTAATCTTGTGATCTGAATTAAATCTATCTGTATCTACAGCATTTGGTATAAGATGAATTTTATCTTTGTCAAAACCGCGTTCATAGAGCAATGAAGCAATTTGCTGACTTGTCGCTTGATAATAACTAGCTTTTTTAATAGCCCATTTTAATAATTTTATTCGTAAAGATATTTTATTATCTAATATTCCATTTTTTATTTCAGTCCAGCCTGTAAGTTTAATTAAGACAGGCTTATTAATTAAAGCACCTATCAAACTGCAGACTGCGGCCATATTGCTAGCAATATGTACATGAATTACATCATAAGAAGCACGATGCTTAATCAAATATAAAGCTAGGGAAAAAAGCATGAATACGCCCCCTAAAATACGAATTTTAGGGTATTTTATTCTATGTACAGGAATACCATTTATAAGCTCATTACTCACTTGTGACGCATAACTGACCATCGGCGCTATAATTTCAACACCCCAGCCTAACGAAGACATACGAGTGCCCAATGTATTAAGCTGTGCTTCAGCACCACCACCTTTTTCCATTGGATAACCATTTTCAAGCACCATTAATACATTATGCTTTTGTGAAACATTAGACATCAACGTACTCCTGATGCCAAAGCTCAAGTGTTAGTAACAACCAAAGCTCCTGCGTGTAATCCCATGTTCCTTTTTCGTGCTTAGTGATCAGGTTAGATATAAAGCTTTTATTAAAATAGCCTCGTTCTATACAGCGTTTGGATAATAATGTATCTATAAGTAATGATTTAAATTCACTATTGTGTCTAAACCATTCACCAACCGGTAAACCAAAACCTTGTTTTTTCTTTTTCTGAATTTCAAGGGGAAGTATATTACTCACAGCTTTTTTGAATAAATAACGTTTTTTAGTTTTATTGACTTTATATTTATTCGGAATATGCCCCATAAAATTAATTAAACCTGGTGATAAATATGGATACATAACAGATACACCAGCAGCAGCTGCAGCACGGTTGACTTTTGTTAAATCATTATCGGCAATTGCCATTTGAAGATCAATATACATTAACTTATTAAGCTCGCTGCTTGAATTACATTCTTTATAATGATCTTCTAAAATATTCAATGAAGAATTTTTATTAATAGAAGCTCTAAAATCAGCTGTTAACATGGCATCGAAATACTCAGAACCAAAAGAGTCATCAGTATAAAATCGCTCAGGATTTTTTAGTGAGCCTCGATATATGTAATTATTAACTCTATTTATTATCCTAAGATCAATTGGCTTCATTAAACCACTAGCAATTGATGCGGTTTTTTTAACAAACCCTGGAAGTGAGTGAAAGAGATTAAAATAATATTCTTTTGAATAACGTTCATTACCACCAAATATCTCATCTCCGCCATCTCCTCCCAAAAGAATTGAATGGCCGTTGTCCTTAGCTAATTTTGCACAATAAAATGTCGGTATTGCAGAGGAATTACCGAAAGGTTCATCATAAGAATTAACTAAATTATTTACGATAGATAATGTGTCTTCTAAACCTATTCTTCTTGAATAATGATTAACGCCAAATGCATTAGCAGCGATTTCTGCATATTCTAATTCATCATAACCTTCTTCATTAAAACCAATTGAATAAGCATGAGTGTTTGTTCCACCTATCTTATTTGAAATAACACCCGTAATAGTCGAACTATCTGTACCACCACTCAAAAAGCACCCATAATCATTATTATTTGATGAATAATGTTCGATAGTATCTGTAAGTTTATGATTTAAGCGTTCTACGAGTATGTCTTCAGAGTCATTAAAATCTTCCTGATATTCAGGTTGCCAATATCGACGAGTTTTACAATTGCTAGCGTGTATAGTTAATTCAGTACCAGGCTGTAATTTTTCCACATTTTTATATATAGTGAATGGTGTAGGTATATATGAAAAGTTAAGATGGTGATAAATAGATTCAGGATTCACATCTTTGACAAAATCTGGCAAAAATGAAAACAGTCTAATATCAGTAGATATTGCATTCATACCATTCATAGACAACCAATATAGATTTACCTGTCTTGTAGCATCAGTATAGGCATTAATACGGCCTAAATCGTGATCTATTTTTACAAAAGCAAATTTACCATAAAAATCATCTGATTTTTTCTCTATGAAGTCCTTTATAGAGGTAGGCCCAAACACAATACTTAAGCTTATTTCGGTAGAGCTACTTGACAATTGATTGTCAACTTTCACATCACCAGTTACAATAGCTTTAATTTCTGGCGTTATATCGAATATATTATTTTCATTAAATGAAGCGCTTTTCAGAGGCTGCTTAGACTCCAATATAATATTTTTCCAGTTATTAACCGGCTTATTAAAATCAACAATTAAAAAATCACCTATACCTTTACTCATCTTATAAAATTCCTTCACCTATTTACAATAGATGTATATGTCTTTTCAAAGTTATCAACCATTGCAGGTATAGAAAATCTTGTATGTATATCTTCGCGGGCCAGGTGACCCAATTTTTTGGAGTAATCTTTATCGTAATATAAACTAATTATAGCCTTCTCTAAAGCTTCAACATCATCACAATTGAATAATATACCGTTTTCATTATTAGTAATAATCTCAGGACTACCACCAACATTAGAAGCTATAACAGGTACGCCAGCCTCCATTGCTTCAAGTATAGTATTAGATAAGCCCTCTCTTAATGATGGCGAAATAACTAAATTTGCATATTCTAGAAGAGCTGGAACATCATTCCTTTCCCCTAAAAAATGAACATTTTTGACATCTAATGTATTTACCATTTCATTTAGATCATTTCTATCCGGCCCATCACCAACAATGATTAAACAAAGGTCGTTTATATTCCGCTGCTGAACTTTTTTAAAGGCCTTGATTAAAGTGGGTATATTTTTTAGCGCAATCAAGCGCCCAATAAACATAGCGACAACATTATAGCTGCTAAAAATCTTATCTACGTCTATATCGTAACGTTTATCAAGCGTATTAAATTTAATGCCATTATATATAACATGTAAATTATCAGACTGAAGCTTCATTTTATCGTAAGAGTACAAACCTGCATTCTTTGAATTACTAATTACTTTGGTAGATCGTTTTGTGATTTCTTTTTTAATACGCCACTGTAGAGGTGTATACCACTCATACTGACCTCTAATAGAGGTTACTAAATGACCTCTATTAGCCATTAAAAAACATAAAGCACCCCAGAACTCGGCTGACAAAGCAAAACAATGAACTATATCAAACTCACCATCTTTTATATAACGATATAATTTATATATAAAAACTGGATCGAACTTATGACTTTTAGTTATTTCAAGCGTAGAAATATCATTAGCTTTAAGTTCATCAACTAAAAACGAACTATTTCTAAAATAAACTAAACTCGCATCAAATAAATCGCGATTAATATTATTGAGTAAGTGTACAATTTGACGTTGCGTACCGCCAACTTCCATTTCATCCGTAATAATTAAAAGTTTAATTTTTTTCATTTAAACTTTATCGCTCGATTGATTTGAAAATAATGCATATAATTTTTTAGTTTCGGTTTGAATTGAAAAATCAGATTCAATAGTTGCACGAGCATTACTAGCAAATTTGTGAGCAAGATCTGGATCATTAAAAATCTTAGCCATACTATCAGACAATGCCTGTGGATCGTGCGGTTCAACGATTAAGCCATTAATATTATTTTTTATAAGCTCAGGAATGCCTGAGACTGTTGTACTTATAACAGGCAAGCCAACAGACATTGCTTCCATTAGTGCAACTGGAATGCCGTCCATATCACCTTCTTTTGTAACAACAGAGGGCAGTACAAATATTGATGCCTCAGATAGGTATTTTTTAATCTGTTCTTGAGGCATAACACCAACAAGCTCAACATGACTTGATAAATCATTTATATTTATTTGTTTTTGCAAAGTGGTTTTTAATGGCCCGTTACCAATAATATAGCATTTAAAATCGCTGTCCTTTTCTTTATATATTTTGCATGCGTCTATTAATACTGAAAAACCTTTAATATGATCAAGTCGTCCAACAGCAAGTATATTTTTTGTATTACGATTATCCGGTGCAAACTTATGCTCTGTAACATCAATACCACAATGCACAATATGCATGCGGCTCTCAAGATTTAAATCTAACTGTTTGGACAATCTGTTTTTATTATAATTAGAAATTGTCACTGAAAATTTAGATTCTGTTACTTTTTCTTTAAGCAAGTGATCTTCTAAAAAGATATCATGCGCATGTGAAGTAAAACTAAAAGGCAGGTTTAAATTTTTAGATAAAATTAGTGCTGAAGTTGATGGGTATGTTGCCCAGTGCGCATGAATATGAGCAACATCTAAGTCCTTAATTTTATTAACAACACTTAGTGTCAACCACCATGTAGCTATGCTCTTGATCATAGAAAGTGGTCTTTTATAAAGACTGGAAATAATATCTATCAGTAGTTTTGTATTAACGAGCGGTTTTTCAAAAAAAGCTATAGACGCATTGAAAAACGTATTAATTGGGCCAGATGGATACACAACTCTTTTATAAAGGTTTTTTGCATCAGTTTGCACTAATTCTTCATTGGCATTTTTCAATGAGAGGATTGCGATATCGACACCCATATCTTTTAGCGCATTGATTTCTCGTACAATAAAAGTTTCAGACCAACATGGAAAAAGTGACACTATGTATAATACTTTCATTACAATCCAACCCACCTACCAGAGATGAGTCCTCCTTCCTTTTATATACTCAATAAAGCCTAAGAGCGAATACCAATTCAATAAAACAAAAGTATTTATCACTCTTACAATTAAATACCTTGATATACTCGTAAATAATTGATACTTATTAAGTACACACAGTGTGTACAGCAGTATTTGAGATAAAAACATTATGCTATATATTACACCTTGATCTAGAAGCAACAAGTTTGATATAAAAATACTTATTAAAAAAAGAGGTCCTAATAATCTAAGTATCTTATGTGATACAAATTGTATAAATAGCTTATTTTTAACTGGATTGAGTAACGCCGGGTTTAAGGACACTAATTGATAGTTGCCAGCAAGAGTTCTTACCTTCCTATTTTTCTCATTTAATTCATCATTAGATGGCTTATCATAAGCAACCGCAGAAGATTCGAAAATAACCCTATAACCAGACATGATCACTTGCATGGGTATCAACACATCATCTAAGATCACGCCTTCAGGTATTGGCGTATAAAGTGATTTCTTTATGGAATAAACAGCTCCAGTCACACCAATAACTGAGCTTATTTTAGCCTCGCAATTTCTAATTAATTTTTCATAACGCCAATATGCATCAATACCTTTAGAAAAGGCATTATGATCATCATCTATGAACACTAACTCACCACTCACAGCACCAACTGTAGTATCAGCCAAAGGTGATATTAAATTACGTATAGTGTCTTTTTCAAATTCTTGTCGCACATCCGCAAAAACAATATAATCCGAATCAACACTGCTTACTGCATCATTAAGGCATGCCGATTTACCACGTCGCTCTGTTACTAGTTTATATTTTATTTTATTTTCATAGCGCTTAAGAATCGATGCTGTGCCATCTGTAGATCCATCACTTAAAATAAATAAATCCAGTTTGCCTGCTGGATAGTGGCTATTTAAAATATTATTAATTTTTTTCTCTAAAAAAAATTCGCCATTATAAACAATGATTATCACGCTTACATTAGGTGTAAATTCAGTATCTTTAACGACGGGAATATATATCAATTTTGATAACAAAAATACGAGAATGGGATAGCCTATATAGGTATAAACCAATGCTGCTAACGATATATAAAACAAATAATTCATATACCATTATCCTCCTAATACAGCTGAGCGCAATTTATCGTATATATTATTACCTAATAATTTCTTGCCTACCATTGTGGTGTAATATTTTGCTCTTATCTTATTTACCTTTGACTTATCTAGATTGACCCAGTCAATTACTCGATCTACAGATGTACTTTTAAGGATTGGCAGTCTAGGAATATCATCGAAAGAAGTATTAGATGTCCAGAGCCCAGGTCTTGACGTTGAAATAGCAGTATAACCTAGCTCAAAAGCAATATGCTTAACTAGTGGTGTTATCCTACCGCCAGGAGGTGCAAATATTGTAACTTCATGACCAATTTTATCTTCAATAGATTTTTTTGATATTTCTAATTCTTCAATAATTGTCTTTTTATCAAGCTCATCGAAATAATAATGATGGTGCCCATGTGATTGAATAGACATACCATTATTATGCATTTCCGCAATCTGTTGCCAATTCATGTAGCCTTCAGTACCAACATATGCAGAATTAACAAAAAAATCAGCTGAAAAATTATATTTGTTTAGAATCGGAAATGCATCTACATAGTTGCTGATATGCCCATCGTCAAATGTAAAAACTGTGAATCTAGCAGTATCTATATTGCTTTTTTTCACAATATTACGCAGTGATTCGATATTAACCTTTTGTGCAGAAAGACGTTTCACAAGATCATCAAAAGATATAACTGACATTGCATAATGCTCGTCAGCATTACACAATATAGCATCCGTATGTAGAGCATGAAACATTAACACAGACATCAATTGATTCATGATTTTAGAGTTTTCCTAATATTATTTAAAATTTTAATTAAATAATATTTAAAAGGCTGGAGAACATAATAAAACTCAGGTGTAACTACTTCAATATTTTTAGTAAAGCCTAGTTTAAAATAGTTTATTGGATCATTGTTACCTCTATCAAGCCAATAACCACCGAAGTCATAAATACTGTAACCACAATTTTTTGCCCATTTAATTGCTTCCCAATGCATTTTATGAGCAAGAGGCAGAGTTTTAAATTCAGGCTCTTGTGTATTCATCCCCCATTCGTATATAACACGATCATCTTGCTTCATCAATATTACGCCAGAAATCAACTGATCTTGTAAGTAAGCAAGAATAATTTTTGCTTTATTGCGCTTTTTTGAGTCAAATATAAATTTCATCATATTACTATCTATTTTAGATAACCCACGCTCTTCAGCCATTGAATTAAAATATTTAAAAAATTCTTCTATAGCTGATTTTTTAGGATCAAGGTCAATTTCTATGCCTAGCTTTTCTGACTTGTTCAACTGAGTTTTCAAAGATCGTCTGAATTTGCTTCTTACAATTTCCAAATCTGGAGATAGATCAATAACTAGTGTAGATTTATAAAGAGACAGTGTTTCATGTTCAGGTTTCCAACCAGAACTAGTAAGTGCATCGCTTATTTTTTTAACATGTTTTTCTGTATATACCATTGGTGAACACATAACAAACACGACATTATGTTTCGATAAATATTTAATTAAATCACTATTGTGATTAATAATATCAGATTCGGTTTCACCTACAGGCCCTCTGTTGATATAGCATATGCTCCCCAACAACAAGGGAAGTTTTTTGAAGCTAACAACAGAAGTAGCAACAATTACATTATTTTTGTATGAAACTGCGTAAACACTGTGATCAATTGATTTGCACCAATTTAAACTTTGTAAGTAATGAGCACTTAAGAAACTATCATCAAGTCCGGTTTTTTCAAGGTCACAAACATTAATTACTTCAAATGTATTTTTATGCATTAGATATAAAATTATCTTGCAGCTACACTGCTTTTGAGACCCTTTTCTAAGTTAAATATCCATCAAAATTCGTATGAATTAGTTATAAAATGATCGACTATTCAATTCTTTTGTTATCTTCCATTTGATCTGCAATACGCTTTAATTGCCTTGATATCTCAACCAAAGCTCTAGAAGATATAGGGCTATACGAAGCAAGCAACATATCCTTCAAATCTGTTACACTATTACCATCTTTCGACGAGTCATTCTGATAAAGATTATCGTTATTACTTAAAGCATGATCCAGTTTAAAAGAATCATATAGATCTTTATGAGGCTTCCACTGTAATTCATTTATAGCATTAGCAAAATCTTCTTCACTTAGAACTTTATTATTATCCGCAAAGCCGCATGTTAAAAGCTTGTCACATAATGAGTTAATTAATCGTGGTATACCGCCAGTATAATTAATAATTTTTGGATACAGTTTTTCATCAAATAAGCTTTTTTCAATTCCGGCTATTTTTATGCGATGAACAATATATTCTTTTACTTCATTATCGGTAAGTTCCCGCACGTGATATCTTAAACTTATACGTTGTAAAAGCTGCTCCATATCAGGGGCTTCAAGCTTATGATTTAGTTCGGGTTGACCAACTAAAATAACATGTAATATTTTTTCCTTTTGTGTTTCCACACTTGATAACATTGTTATCTCTTCAAGCACTCTTTTATTTAAATTTTGTGCATCATCAATTATAAGCAGAACTTGCTTGTCTTCATTGTAACTATCAATCAAAAATTGATTGATCATATTTAAAAGCTCTACTTTCTTTGCTGTAAACGGATTAAAACCGAATTCAACCAAAATAGCCTGCAGTAACTCAACTTCATCCAGTTGTGTTTGAAATATTTTTGCGACAACTATGCTGTCGCTTAAATCCGCCAGTAATTTTTTCACTAGCGTTGTTTTCCCCGCGCCAATCTCTCCTGTAACAACCACAAAACCTTCACGATTAAATATTGCATATTCCATATAAGACAGCGCTCGCGAATGAGCAGATGACATAAACAAATAATCAGTATCAGGTGTTAGCCTAAATGGGTAGTCGTTAAACCCATAATGTTCTAAATACATTAAGAATTCCTATCTCGCGTTATATATTCGATCGAAAACAATATTCTTTTATCTTCAAATGATACCCCTGTAGCGGTACTATCTCTTTCAATAATTGAATAGCTTATAATATAAAACATATTTTTATTTATTCTATACCTATAATCCAATTGTCCATAGGTATCATCATCGATTCTAATGCCACTAACTTGTTGAGAGTATTCTAATTCCCTCATAGAATACTGAAAATTAACTTCTGAATTTCTATCATTGTCCCACTGAGTTTGAACATATATATTATTAATATCTCGATCTAGTGAATCCCGAAAAAAATAATCATCGGTACCACGAGACATTCCAATAGCTAATTCCACCTCTCCAAAACGCCTATTATAATCAACCAGAGTTCTTTCACTGACAAAAAGGTCATTACTCGTTGTGAGTAATCCTGCATCAATATCAGAGCCTGTAGCAACAGTATCAACTGTATTAAGTGATGTAATTGAACGACTTGTATCTGTAACATATTTATTCACTTCAATCGTAGCCACCGAAGATCTTGTTCTTTGGTTAACAAGTAATAATCGATATTGGTTATCTTTTTTATCACCAAAACTATTTGACTCTATTTTAATAATTCCACCTTCTAGTTCGATAGAATTTTTATTATTTGTATATGTAAAACGTAAGTTTGCATCAAATTGATCGAAGTCGCTTTCACTAATATTTGAAGCTGTATACTTAGTTTGTTCGTACTTACTCAATAATGCATAGGTAGTATTTTTTGATGGCGCATGAATCCATTGAAACGTCGTATTTAGCCTATTATTACTTAACTCATTAATTTCATAACGAAAATTTTCAATTCTAGGTTCAATTCTTATGGTATTTGCTTTCCCAAAGCGCCAAATAAAATTCGGGCCAGTTGAGAGAGCATTTACAGATTGTCTGTTAGACGGCAAGTTTGTTTGCAATAAATCTCTTGCTGTTTGTGTGTAAATATCCAGGAAATACCATTCATAATGATTTGGGCTTAATGTCCATAAAGCACTGGCAAATAAGTCAGATTGATTAAAGTCGGTTTGAATATTTTTTTGGTAGTTTGTTGTTTCAGTAGTGAGGTTAACAGAAGCTATTAAATCAGCGGTATTTTCATTAATAAATATTGAACCACGCACACTCTCGGAAATTTCATTATCTGCTGGGTTTTCAACCTGTCTGACATTTGAATAAGCCCCTACATCTACGCCTAAAGCATAATCAAGCTCTGCAGAATATGCATTGTTAAAGCTTAAAATAATGAAGGATATGGAAGTTAAAAGTACCTGGAAGCGCATGACAACTTTATTACCCGATACCAGGAATATTAAAATTTGGAGCCGGAGGCACATGACTAAAAATAATGCCTAATAACTTGTCTTCTCCAATAGCATCAGCTGCTTCTTTTATTTTTCTGGTTGTGACTTGACCATATGGAACATCTAGAACCACATAATCACAAATATCCACTAGAATTTTAGTATCTGCTGAATCTATAATTGGTGCCGCATTAAGAAAAATATAACGATCTGAATATCTGTCTAATAACTCTCTCATTAAATCGCGCATTTTTTTGGAAGTAAAAAATTCTGACGCAGACTCTTTTCTCTCACCAGCAGGGATTAAACGTAAACGCTTAACACCACTGTTATACATAATATTATCAGTTGTAATATCATCATTTTCAAAGTAATCAGTCATCCCCTTTGGGAAATCTATGTTAAGCACTTTATCAAATGATGGTTTTCTTAAATTACAATCTATAACAAGTGAAGTTTTACTTTCGTCTAATGAAAATGCTGAAGCTAAATTTATGGAGCATAAACCAGTATCATACTCAGACAGACAACTTGTAACCATTACAACAAAATTTTCACCATTACTTTTATGAATTAATTGTGTTCTAAGCTCTCTAAAGCTGTTTAAAATTTTTGAGTTACTTGATTCTGAATGAATTATATTTAGACTATCCAGCTCTTCATTACTAAACAAAACACCCTCGTCCATAAGTGCAATTTGCTTAGTGGATGATGTTCTATTTTTTAAATGTGTGTCCGATGGTTGCCTGGTAGCTATATCACTACTCATTTGATCTATACGCTTTCTACCAGTAATAACCTGCAATTGATTACCTTGAGCAGAGCTTTTCTTAACTTTATTTAAAGCATCTTCTATTTTACTCATTAAAATATCCCTAGATATTTTTGAATGCTGACGTAGATGTATATAACAGCAGTGAATATAATTAACCCACCAAGAACAACTGCCTTCTTACGCTCCATTTCTACAGTAGATTGGTCTTTAAAATCATAAATTTCGACAAGGACAGGTATCTTTAAGTCATTAATAATTGTTTTTGTTGATCGTACCCTTGAATCATATTGAACAAATAAAAATATCAGGCCGATTGATACTAAAAGACCAAGAATTGGGCCCGCTATAATAAAATGCAAGAAACGCATACCTGATGGCAGTATGGGTATTTTTGCCGGCTCCTGTATCTTAAATGCGAATCCCTGATGTTCCTGATCTAAACTTTTTGAAACACGAGCATTCTCTCGACGCTTTAGTAAATCCTGATAAATATCCTGATTAACTTGGTAATTACGCGTTAAGTCAGACAATGTTGCTTCAGCTGCATGAATTTTCGCAGCTCTTGAATATTCATTTTTAAGCATTTTACTTAATTCGTTACGTCTCGTTTTTAGTGTTGCATTTCGTGTTTCAGTGCTTGATAAGTTGCTTCTCAACTCCTGATATAAAGGGCTTATCAATATAGATTCATCTACATAAACATCACCTGATTGCTTTGAAGTTGATATAACAGTCTTTCTATGCTCTATCTCTTTGTGTAATTCAACTTTCAATTCGCTAATTTGATTATTTAATCTAACAATATCAGGATAGGTATCTTTATAATCCAGTCTTAATGCTTGAACCTGATTTTGTAAATCGGCTATTGTGCTCAAATACTGGCCTTCTTTACTCTGGCTAATGGCTATTAGGGCTTCACCAGAAAGTTGTTTTTTGATCGAATCATGCTTGATACCCGCTTCACGAATTTCAAGATCGGTATCTTCTATTTGTGCCTTTAGCCTACTAATTTTATTGGAGACTTCTGTTATTAGCCCAGGTCTCACATCTGGGTTTTCTGATCTGAATTTTTTGATACCATCTTCTACAGCGATAAGTTTTTGCAGGTAGTCACCGACTTGTTTGTTTATAAAATCAAAAGCCGCCTGACTTTCATCAATTTTAGATTGCTCACCTTTTTCAATAAAAAGATTAGCCATCATATTAACTGTTTCAAATGCCCTTATTGCATTGCTATCGACAAATTCAATTTTTACTAGATCTTTGCCAAATCGATTAATCGATACTTTTTTCTTAATCAATTCTTTTATACGCGCGCCTTCAAGATCGTCTACAACCTCTTCTTTCCAGACATCCTGCGCGAGAATATTATTCATTATTTCCTCGCCAAAGATAATTTCACGGGCATTGGCCACTTGATCTATAGACTTAGTAGTTTCTGCTCGACCTTGCATTAAAGGCTGAAGTATATTTGTAGAATCAATTTCAATAAGAACTGAAGCAGTGTATCTTTTTGGCCATACCGTACCTATGGCAAGTATGGCCAAACTAATAATTACAAACAATATGACAATTACATTTCGGCGTACATAACATTCTTTAATGGTTATCGATAATAGCTCGTCAAATTCTGAATTCATTTTACGACTCTCTAAAAAATACGCTCTGGTACAGCAATGATATCTCGCGGCCTAAGCTCAATATTAGTTTCGAGCAAGCCTTTATTTAAAATATCATCAAGGTGAATATAGATAATATGTGTTTTGCCATTAATTACGCGATATAACTTTGTTTTGTCAGGAGCAGCATAATCATTAAGCCCACCTGCAGCTAATATCGCGTCAAGTGGAGTCATACCCTGTCTGAAGTTAAGTGAAAGTGGGTTATTAACAGCCCCTGTCACACGTACAAGAGTAAGATATTCATGGCTACGCAATTCTTTAATGATAACGGTTACATTAGGATCACGTATAAAACTTTTTAAACGATGTTTTATTGATTTAGCAACATCCTCTGGAGTAAGGCCTGCTGCCGTTAAGTCACCAATAAGAGGCATGGATATTTTCCCATCGGGACGAACCGGCACTGATATCGATAACTCTGGATTCCGCCATACATTAATGTCAATGACATCATCAATGCCCACACGATATTCTTTGATGATTTTGTCTGCATTATGGCTTAATAGGAAATCTGAATCAGCTGAAATTACATTCTTCTCTGCGCAGGCTGAGATTAATGTCACTGTTAAGATCATTATTAATAGATGTTTAATCATATTCTTCAATTATTCCCCTGAACGGTACTAAAACTTACACTTAGCTTTATAAAATGCTAATTTTAAATGCAAATACCATGACATCCGATGTGTATTTATCGAGAATATTATCACATAAAAATTGTTAACAAAGCCACATGTTATTTATCAAATCAGTAACTTCTAGCACATACATAAACCTAAACCATACCACATTCGGGTGATTTTTGGTCTTTACTCCAGCTAAAGCTTTTACAAAAAACATTTTATTGCCAATAAGCACAATTAATTTAGCCAGCTTTGTATTTAATTAGCCAAATACTGTATGATTTGCCGTATATATATCTATATAAATTCCTTAATAGCTTCATTAGCAATAGCTTATAAACCATGTATACATATGAAGAATGCTACAAGATTTTGTTAATTGAGTCCGAGTGCAGCTGGGAAAGCTTGCGTAAAGCATATAAAAAATTAATTCAAAAATGGCACCCTGATAGATTCGCTGATGAAACCCAAAAGCTATCTGCCGAAGACAAGATAAAAGAACTTAATACTGCCTATATTCAACTTTCAGACTATTACAAAAAGTACAATTCCTTACCCCCCCTTCTTGAAGTAGAGGTCATCCATCGCCCACCCAATAAAACAAAAAAGACATCCGTTAGCCAGCCACAAACCTCAGATGATTATACTGCTTCTACTGCAAAGGCTCCTTCAGCCAGGCAGACAACAACTGATAGCTCATCGATTGAATATAGTAATAAAATTTATTTAACACTTGTAATAGTAATCAGCTTAATTGTGTTTATCATTTCAGATGCAGATCATGAATCGGTACACTCAAACACTCAAATAAAGAACACTTACAAAGCAGATAGCGACAATAGTTCTATAGAAACGAAGTCGATTGAAACTCATGAAATTGACAAATCAGATATTACTCAAGAGATAACAGATTCGATAGACAAAAGTGACATCAATGCTATACCTGGCACACAGCCTGCTGACTATTTTACATATGGATCAACTATTGGTGAAGTATTGAGCATACAAGGTAGGCCAGATAATATAGATGGAGATTTCTGGTTTTATGGCAATTCATATGTAAAATTTAAAGATGGCGTAGTTGAAGACTGGAAGCGCTCATCTGAATTCCCTTTAAAAGCACATATAGACATTTAAAATAATACTATCTAGCACCTTTACCAAATAAAACTACTTGTACAGTTTGAAACATAATAGTCATATCTAAAAACAAACTGTAATTTTTTATATAGTACAAATCATATTGTAATTTTTTACGTGTATCTTCTTCCGTCTCACCATATGGATAACAAATTTGAGCCCAACCGGTTATCCCGGGTTTGACAGTATGCCGAAGAGAGTAATGAGGGATTGTTTTCTCATATCCTAATACGAACTGAGGCCTCTCAGGCCGAGGGCCTATAAAACTCATATCACCTTTAAGTACATTTATAAGCTGCGGCAATTCATCTATACGTGTTTTACGTATAAAAGCACCTATTCGTGTAATACGCGCATCGTTCTTTTTAGCAAATTGTGCACCATTTTTTTCTGCATCTGTCGTCATACTACGAAATTTCAATACATTAAATGGGGCATCACAAAGCCCTAAACGAATCTGCCGGTATAAAACTGGATCACGTCCAAAACTGCTAAACCAAATAAAAAAAGCAGTTAAAAGCATAATAGGACTTGCGAATATCAAAATCAGAAGACTTGCTAGTATGTCAAACAAGCGTTTAGCATAGCTTAATGAAACCGCATTAGTGAATCCATCAGAGAAAATAACGGTACTGGGGTGTAACGCTTCCAGTTCAATATGCCCGGTTATCCGCTCAAGTGAGTCGATAGCATCACGAACAACAATGCCTTTCATTTTGCATTCAAGCAAGCTCGATAATGGAAAGCCTTTTCTGCGGTCATCCATTGCTAATACAATTTCATCTATTTCGTAATCGAGACATAAGTCATATAGCGTAGATTCAATTGCCAGAATGTGATCTCCTGAGACCTTTATTTCATCGTTGTCTATATCAACGAAACCAACAATTTCATAACCCTGCTTGCTTGCAAAGGCAATTCTATCTTCAAGTAATTTACCTATAGTGCCAGCACCTATAACCAATAATTTTCTTTTAAAGATATTGTGATTATCCAAATTCTGATGAATTGTTCTTGTGAATAAAACACCAGCAAAAGACACTACGAAGGTAAAAGCAACGACACCTCGCCCTAAAAAGAATTGAGGGTAAATATAATATATTAATGAGATTATAAAAAAACCAACTCCGAAACTGAGGAAAATCCTGATCATCATTCCAGAAAAATCATCAACCACATTACGCGTATGCAAGCCCATGGCTGTCATGGACAGAATCATTGTCAATGAAAAAATCAACGCCTTATAACTTACAGGTTCTAATAGAGCGACTGAAAATTCTTTTTGGGCATCATTATAAAAACGTAGTTCAATACCTGCATAAACAGAAAAGTATAAAACAATCGCTTCTACCAGTACAAGGATAACCAGTGATGCAGGTACATAATGATTAAAAAGTCTTAGCATTTCAGGGGGTATGCCTCAATTCAGTAATTTAATAAAAGGATATATATTATTTGCCCAACAAATCATCAATATACCAATCCATTGACAACGCCATACCTTCATCTATTTTATATTTAGGTGCATAACCTAACAATTTCTGAGCCTTTGTAATATCAGCCCTGGAATGACGTACGTCACCTGCCCTAAAATCTCTATATTGTGGGTCAGGAATCACAAGCTCAGGCTTTCGAGCAATTAGCTCATGTCTAATAGAGTTAAACAACTCATTTAAAGTCGTCTGATCATTAAGTGCAACGTTATATACCTGATTAGCCGCATCAGGGTGATCGGCTGTTGCCGCGAGGATATTCATTTGTACGGTGTTATCGATAAAACAAAAATCACGACTCGTTTCACCATCGCCATTAATATAAATAGTTTCGCCATGCAACATATCAGAAACCCACTTGGGTATTACTGCCGCATAGGCACCATTAGGATCTTGTCTGTAACCAAAAATATTAAAATATCTTAAGCCAATCGTTTTGAAGCCATAGGTGCGAGCAAAAACCTGTGCATAAAGTTCATTTACATATTTTGTAACGGCATAAGGAGATAGTGGATTACCAATTTTATCTTCCTGCTTTGGCAAGTCGGGATGATCGCCATAGGTTGAACTGGAAGCCGCATATACAAATCGCTTCACCTTAGCATCTCTTGCAGCAACCAGCATATTTAGGAAGCCATCAATATTTGTTTGGTTAGTAGAAATAGGATCTTCTACGGAGCGAGGTACGCTACCTAAAGCGGCTTGATGCAGCACATATTGCACGCCTTTACATGCTTCATGACAATCTTCAATTTTACGAATATCACCATTGATGAACGTAAAATTTTTCCACTGCTCAGCTGTAACCAAAGATTGAACTTTATCCAGATTATATTGGTGTCCCGTTGCAAAATTATCAAGACCTACAACAATCTGGTTATTTTTTAATAAGCTCTCAATTAAGTTTGAGCCAATAAAACCTGCCACACCTGTCACTAACCAGGTTTCTGGCTTAGTGTTTAAGCTTGCTAGAACTGATTCAAATTTTGTCATTAATTTTCCTATAAACGGCCATCAACTTCGTCTGTTTTTAATATATATTTGATATCATAGAGAACGTGATTTTCTTTGCCTAATGCATGAATATTTGCAGCACCCATTTCAACAAACTCGTTATGCGATACGGCAAGCACAATAGCGTCATAAGCGGCTTCTTGCATTGAATCTATCGGACGAATTGAATATTCTTTATAGGCTTCATCTTTATCTACCCATGGGTCATAAACATCAACATTAGCTCCATATTCAACAAACTCATCAATCATATCTGTGACACGTGTATTACGTAAATCTGGACAATTTTCTTTAAATGTTAAACCCATAATCAATATATTCGCATTACTAATATGAATGCGTTTACGTAACATCAGTTTAATTATTTGTGAAACAACATAGCTTCCCATTTGATCATTTAAGCGGCGTCCAGCCAAAATCATTTCGGGATTGTAGCCAATTTCTTGAGCCTTATGAGTTAAATAATAAGGATCAACACCGATACAATGTCCACCTACCAAGCCTGGACGAAAGGGTAAGAAATTCCATTTAGTTCCCGCAGCTATTAAGACTTCTTCAGTGTCGATATTTAAGCGATTAAATATTAAAGCAAGCTCATTGATTAAGGCGATATTCACATCACGTTGTGTGTTTTCAATAACTTTTGCAGCTTCTGCAACTTTTATTGAAGATGCTTTATGTGTGCCTGCAGTGATAATTTCTCTATATAAGGCATCAACAAAATCAGCGGCTTCTGGAGTAGAACCCGACGTTACTTTTTTAATGGTGGTAACGCGATGCTCTTTATCACCCGGGTTAATACGTTCAGGACTGTAGCCCGCAAAAAAATCTTTATTATAGGTAAGGCCTGAAACCTCTTCTATGAGAGGAATACAATCTTCTTCTGTAGCGCCTGGATAAACAGTCGATTCATAGATTACCACATCGCCTGCACAAATAACTTCACCAAGCATGCGACTTGCATTTATTAAGGGTGTTAAATCGGGATTTTTGTTTTTATCGATAGGTGTGGGGACGGTAACGATGTATACATTTGACGCTGCAAGGTCTTGAACATCTGCGCTATAGGTTAAGTGAGTAGACTCAACCAGCTCTGCTTCGCTGACTTCCAAAGTGCCATCTTTACCACTTTTAAGCTCATTAACTCGTTGCTTGTTTATATCAAAGCCAAGCACTTCTATTTTCTTACCGAACTCTACCGCTAGCGGGAGCCCAACATAACCAAGGCCAATAATAGCAAGTTTAGTGTCTGCGATTTGGATCACATTCGTTCCCTCATTTTATTTACTGCAATTTTTATGCTGCGATTTTACACTAACAGTTCCGCACATGGTATGACCTATTCATATGATACGGGCTATAAAAGGACATATATGCCAATTAACTTAATTTATGGTTTTTATTAAAAATATCATTGACCTGACGAGAGTTTTTCCCCATAATTCACGCCCTCGAAAGAGCAAGCGCCTGTAGCTCAGCTGGATAGAGTACTCGGCTACGAACCGAGCGGTCGGAGGTTCGAATCCTTCCAGGCGCACCATGCAAATAAAAAAGCCCCACTGTTTACAGTGGGGCTTTTTTATTTGTAAAAATTACATTCTGAATCACACCAAATATTATAAAGCAGCCGTTTATTCTCACCTCAAGCAATAATTTTAATGCATAAAAAAACCCATCATAGATGGGTTTTTTTATGTTTGGCGGAGAGCGAGGGATTCGAACCCTCGATACGATTTCTCATATACACCCTTAGCAGGGGTGCGCCTTCAGCCACTCGGCCAGCTCTCCAATATTTCAAACAAAGCCGCCGCTGATAATCAGCGGCGGCTTTTTTAAGCGGGCTAAGAATACCTTCGATCGAAGCGCAGGTAAAGCCAAAATTACTTTTTATTAACTATTCCCTTCATTATCATCAGGCTGACTGTCGTCATTGCCTACTACAGATTGGGATTCTTGCTCTTTCTGAATACGCTCATAAATTTCTTCGCGATGCACAGACACTTCTTTAGGCGCATTTATGCCAATGCGAACCTGATTACCTTTTACACCCAAAACAGTAACAGAAACTTCATCACCAATCATCAGGGTTTCGCCTACACGACGAGTCAATATTAACATTTTTCCTACTCCTTAAATCAATCACCAGTAGCCATAAGTTTTAGTCCTCTTATGACCGGACAATATTCTAACACAACCCTGAGGGGAGCTACTATTGTTTAGCTAACTTGCTCTAAACCGAACTCACTGTGTAAAGTTCTAACCCCTAATTCCAGATATTTCTCATCAACAACGACTGAAATTTTAATTTCCGATGTCGATATCATCAATATATTGATACCTTCTCTGGCTAATGCAGCAAACATACTAGCCGCTATACCGGCATGTGAGCGCATGCCAACACCAACAACAGAGATCTTAACAATTGCGTCATTACCTTTAACTTTCTTCGCACCGAGCTTTTCACCCGTTTTCTGCAGCAGATCCAGTACAACCTCATAATCGTTTCTATGAATCGTAAAGGTAAAGTCAGTAGTACCGTCATCACCTACGTTCTGCACAATCATATCGATTTCAATATTGGCTTCTGCTACTGAACCCAAAATTTCAGATGCAATACCCGGCGTATCAGGTACGCCAGAAATGGTTAATTGGGCTTCATCCCGATTAAATGCTATACCGGAAATTACGGCCTGTTCCATCTCGCTATCCTCAGTTGTAATTAGTGTACCTGCTCCCTCACCCTCATCAAAAGACGATAAAACGCGTAAAGGAACGTTATATTTTCCTGCAAACTCGACAGATCTAATTTGCAAAACCTTGGAACCCAAACTGGCCATTTCCAGCATTTCTTCAAAGGTGATTCTATCTAGTTTTCTGGCTTTTGGCTCTACCCGTGGGTCAGTTGTATAAACACCATCTACATCAGTGTATATCTGACACTCATGCGCTTTCAATGCCGCAGCCAGTGCAACCGCTGTAGTATCAGAGCCACCACGCCCCAGTGTCGTAATATTACCTTTTTCATCCACGCCCTGAAAACCAGCCACCACGATAATGTAGCCATCATCTAAATCAGCTTGCAAATTATCACACTGGATATCCAGAATTCGCGCCTTGCTGTGCGCATCATCGGTTAGCATTTTGATTTGCGAGCCGGTATATGATTTTGCCCTGGCACCTTTTGCCTGCAACGCCATCGCTAGCAAGGCAATCGTCACCTGCTCACCGGTAGAAACCAGAACATCCATTTCACGTTTAGAGGGCTGTTTTTCAATTTCGCTAGCCAGACTAATCAGTCGATTGGTTTCGCCACTCATTGCAGATACCGCGACAACAACCTGATTGCCCTTATCCCGCGTAGCAATAACGCGCTCGGCAACTGCCTGGATACGCTCTATGGTACCTACCGATGTACCGCCATATTTTTGAACTATTAAAGCCATACTATTTAATTTTCAGATTTCAAATAAAAGAGTTTCACCAAAAAGCCCGCCACATAGGTATGTGACAGGCTTTGGCAAGGCGCGATTATGTCATAAGACAATGCGTTTTGCGACTATCTCAATTGCTGCTCGATCCAACTTTTAACTGAAGCTAAAGCCGCGTCAAGATTTTCAGGCCGGGTACCACCGGCCATCGCCAAATCTGGGCGACCACCACCTTTACCGCCTACTTGTGAGGCAACCATATTCACTAAATCGCCGGCTTTAAGTCGCTTGATTTGGTCTTTGCTTACACCGGCACACAAACTTACTTTGTTACCCTCAGTGGTTGCTAAAACAATAGCCGCTGAACCCAGCTTATTTTTAAGCTGATCCATGGTGTCACGTAATGACTGGCTATCAACTCCCTCTAACTTAACAGCCAACACTTTTATACCGGCAATTTCCACAGCATCCACTGTTAAGTCACCGCCTGCCTGAGATGCCATTTTAGACTTAAGCTGAGAAATTTCTTTTTCCTGCGCTTTAAGCTTGCCTAACACCTGCTCCAGCTTACCCTCTACTTCATCATAACTTGCTTTAAGTAATGAAGATAACTTATTGATTTTAATTGATTGTTGATTGGAGTACTCAACAGCCGCTATACCTGTTATTGCCTCAATACGACGCACACCGGAGGCGATGCCCGTTTCAGCAACAATCTTAAATGCACCGATATCCCCGGTACGCTTTACATGAACACCGCCACATAACTCGATAGAAAAATCGCCCATACTAATCACGCGCACTTCATCACCGTATTTTTCACCAAACAGCGCCATTGCACCCATAGCTTTGGCATCGGCTATCGGCATTACTTCAGCATCCGTAGCCAGGTTACGACGGATCTCCTGATTAACAATGCGCTCAATTTCAAACAACTGTTCCGCATTTACAGCTTCATTATGAGAGAAATCAAAACGCAGTTTTTCACTATCGACTAATGAGCCTTTCTGTTGAACATGCGCGCCCAACACATTACGCAAGGCCGCTTGCATCAAATGCGTTGCCGAGTGATTGCGTATAGTTGCATCACGGCGCTCTGCATCAATCACCGCCGTTAACTTGTCGCCAACCGATAATGAACCTTGCGCCAATGAGCCTATATGAATAAAGGCCTTGGCCTGTTTCTGCGTATCCATCACATCAAAGCGACAGTTATCATTACTCAACAAGCCCGTATCACCTGCCTGGCCACCAGACTCTGCATAAAAAGGGGTTTTCTTAAGGATAACCACGGCCTCATCACCCGCAGTAATTGAACTAACCGACTCACCGCCTTTAAATAACGCCTCTACTTCAGATTGATCTTCTAAGTGATCGTAACCTGTGAAATCCGTTACCGCATCGGTACTAATCGCACCGTTATAATCTAAACCAAACTTACTGGAAGAACGCGCCTGTTCACGCTGTACCTGCATGGCCTTTTCGTAACCACCCATATCCAACTTTAAGTTACGCTCACGCGCGATATCAGCGGTTAGATCAACTGGGAAGCCATAGGTATCATACAGCTTGAAAACCATTTCACCGGGTATCTGCTGATCTTTGATATCAGAAATACCGTCTTCTAAAATCTTCATACCCTTATCAAGGGTTTCCGCAAACCGCTGCTCTTCTAGCTTTAATGCCTTCTCGATTTCAGCTTGCGCCTTAGCGAGTTCAGGATAGACCTCACCCATTTGCTCAACCAGAGTAGTAACTAGTTTATAAAAGAATAAATCGTTCTGGCCTAACTTGTGCCCATGACGTAAGGCACGGCGAATAATTCGGCGCAGTACATAGCCGCGCCCTTCATTCGATGGCAGCACGCCATCAACAATTAAAAAGGCACAAGAACGAATGTGATCCGCAATAACCTTTAGTGAGCTATGCGTTAAATCGCCACTGTTGGTTTGTTTAGCCGCCGCGGCAATTAAGGCCTGGAATAAATCGATGTCGTAATTACTGTGACCGTTTTGTAATATCGCCGCTAAACGCTCAAGCCCCATACCGGTATCAACTGACGGCTTAGGTAGTGGCTCCATCTTGCCGCTTTTATCGCGGTTATACTGCATGAAAACCAGATTCCAGATTTCGATATAACGATCGCCATCTTCTTCCGGTGTACCCGGTGGGCCTCCGGGAATATGCTCACCGTGATCGTAAAATATTTCAGTGCAAGGACCACAGGGGCCGGTATCACCCATTGACCAGAAGTTATCGCTCTCGTTTTTCTTGCCGCCTGGCTTGTCACCAATACGTGAGAAACGATCGGCTGATACACCCATTTCATCTAACCAGATTGATGCTGCTTCTTCGTCGTCTGCATACACCGTCACCCAGAGTTTTTCAGCGGGAATTTCTAATTCCTCGGTTAAGAACGCCCAGGCATATTTAATGGCATCACGCTTGAAATAATCACCGAAACTAAAATTACCCAACATTTCAAAAAAGGTGTGATGACGCGCTGTATACCCCACGTTTTCTAAATCGTTATGTTTACCACCGGCACGCACACAACGCTGACTAGATGCAGCCTTTGTATAGCTGCGCTTGTCCTGCCCTAAAAACACATCTTTAAATTGCACCATGCCTGCATTAGTGAATAGCAAGCTTGGATCATTGCCCGGCACCAGAGAGCTAGAGGCTACAATTTCATGCCCCTTACTATTAAAGTAGTTGAGGAACTTATGTCGAATTTCGGCTGTTGTCATCATAATTAATTACATTAACACTTATGTTTATATTATTGTTTTATATGAACTTAATACTCAATATCATTCATAGAATTTAGTTTAAACACCCAATCTAAAGGAAACCCCCGAGATTGCAGATATTTAGCGCGCCTGGCTTTTTCTGCATACTCTACAGCCAACTGCTGGCCATACTTTTTAATATACTGATCACGCATCACCTGTCGCCACTCGGGATTATTACGGTCAAGATAATCAGTAAAACGCTCTTCAGAGACGCCTCGCTGGCATAGCTCCTGAGCAATACGCAACGGCCCATAACCACGCCGCTTGCGCATATTAATATAACTTTCAGTAAAACGCTCTTCCGATAATAAATTATTCTCAATTAAGCGCGCTATCGAGCTTGAGATTTCATCATCTTCAAAGCCCTTATTCTTAAGCTTACGCCGCATTTCCAGCACCGAGTGCTCTCGACGAGACAAGGCAGCGATGGCAACTTCATTTATTGAGCGTGACATAATTATCTTGGCAGCCTTTTAAAATACTTAATGCATCATTCCATCAAGCTAATGCTAAAAATCCAGTGACTTATAAATAAGTCACTGGATCAGGGTATCAACCACATGCAATAATAAGCAGCTTATTACTTCTCTTCTTCAAACTCTGGCACTTCCTGACTAAGCTCTTCTTCCTTAGGCGAGCCCTTTGGATCAGGCATCATCATTTTACGAATCTGCACTTCAATTTCGTCGGCAATCGCAGGATTCTCCTTCATAAAGGTACGCACCTTATCTTTGCCTTGCCCAATGCGATCACCATTGTACGAGTACCAGGCACCCGCTTTATCGATGATATTGCAGTTAACGCCCAGGTCTATGATCTCGCCTTCATGAGATATACCCTCACCATAAAGAATTTCAAAGTTGACCGTCTTAAACGGAGGCGCGACTTTATTCTTAACCACCTTCACCTTGGTTTCATTACCGACAATTTCATCACCTTTCTTAATTGCTCCGGTACGACGAATATCCAGGCGTACTGAAGAATAAAATTTAAGTGCATTACCACCGGTTGTGGTTTCAGGGTTACCAAACATAACACCAATTTTCATTCTCAGCTGGTTGATAAAGATAACCAGAGTATTTGAACGCTTAATATTGGCCGTTAACTTACGCAGTGCCTGGCTTAACAAACGCGCCTGTAAGCCCATGTGAGAATCGCCCATGTCGCCTTCAATTTCAGCCTTAGGTGTCAGTGCCGCAACGGAATCGATAACAATCACACTGATGGCGCTTGAGCGAACTAACATGTCGGTAATCTCTAGTGCCTGCTCACCCGTATCTGGCTGAGAAACCAAAAGATCATCAACATTTACACCGAGCTTTTCCGCATAGCTAGGATCAAGTGCGTGCTCCGCATCAACGAATGCACAAGTACCACCGGCCTTCTGCGCTTCCGCAATAACTTGCAAGGTTAAGGTTGTTTTACCCGATGACTCAGGGCCATATATTTCAACAACACGGCCTTTTGGCAGCCCACCTATGCCTAAGGCAACATCCAGTGCGATAGAACCCGTTGAAATCGCTTCTATCTCAGCTCGCACATCATCACCCAGGCGCATCACAGAGCCTTTACCAAATTGCTTTTCTATTTGACTTAATGCAGCACTGAGTGCTTTTTTCTTGTTGTCATCCATCGGTATTCCCCTGATTTATTCGGCTTGTTCAATTTATTAATGCTAAAACGCATGATTGCGTTGCGGTATGGATGTAGATTAGTAGATACATTTTACTATGTCAATAGTTTTTATCATGTTGATAAATTATACTAGGTAACCTATATTTACCAGCATGAAAAACCATAACAATAAAAATAGCATCAAGGCAGGAAAGCAAAGTGGCTAGTAACGTAAAAATGCTCAATGAAATTAAATTCGCAACGCGCCAGCGTTTACAGTTTATAGAGGTAATGGCCTATTACACCGGTATGGTAAGCCGCAGTATGCTGGCTAAAGCCTATGGCATATCAGACCCTGCCGCGACAAAAGACATAAAGTTGTATAACGACTTAGCCCCAACTAATTTAGAGTACAACCCCAGCTTATTTAGCTTTGTACCCACAGCCAGTTTTGATGAAGTATTTGCAGACCTAAGCCCACAAAGCGTTTTAGCCATGTTTGCACAAAATTTACTCACCATAGATAACCCATCAGGCGATGAGCCGATTTATGGCATTAGCGTAGAAGACCTCCCACTGCCTGCGCGCTTACCTGATAAAGCCGTACTCGCTGAAATTATTCGCGCAATGAAAGGCGGCACTCAACTTAGAGTGAGCTATCACTCACTCACGCAGCGCGACGCAGACGAAAACAGCCGTGTTATTGAACCCCATGCATTAGTTAATACCGGCCTGCGCTGGCACGTTCGTGCCTACAATCATGACAGTTATGATTTTAGAGATTTTGTATTATCACGCTTTACATTCGCACAACAATTATCCGAACCTGCAGAATCTGAGCAGAACTATGATGACGCCTGGATCGAAACAGTAAAGATAAAATTAAAAGCACACCCCGGCTTAAACGAGAAACAACGCAAAGCCTTAAGCTATGACTACGATATGCAAGAGGGAGAAATAGAAATTGAAGTAAGAGGCGCGCTAGTCGGCTATGTTTTACAACAACTGAAGGTAGACACTACCGCGGATTTCAGCCTAAACCCAAACGCCCATCAATTGGTAGTGACCAATCGCGAAGAAGTTGAACTGTTTGCCAACTGGGCTTTTTTGTAGCTTAACCATGATCGTCTAACGGAAAAAATTGCAGGGGCCTATACGCCACGCCATTTGCAGTTGAAACAGATTCAACCAGGGCGAACTTACCCACTCGCCAATGCACGGCTTGCGCTATGTCTGATGCTTTAAAATCGTTAAATTTACGCATCAGCGTTACATGAGGTTGAAACCTGCGAGACTCAAGCGATACATTGCAAACACCCAGGCTTTCCGCTAAATTTTTATAAAGCTCAGTTAACTGCAAAGGAACCTGTTTAGGCCCGAGCCATAGGATTTTTGCTTTTTCAAAACAACCAAAACCATTCAGTATTAACTCAAACTTATCTGCCTTCACTTTACCCGCTTGCTGCAAAGCACAACTTATTTGAGCCGAATCGAGATTACCCAGAAAGTGCAATGTTAGATGCAAGTTTTGAGAGCTATGTGCTTGTCCTAAAGCATCACTATATATTGATTTTTGCAAGACACCAGAAATTGACTCTCGAACCGAATTATCTGGCCAGAGCGCAAAGAAAATACGCTTACGCTGCTTATCAGGCATAGTAGTCACTGCTGCAATATACGCAGAATCCCCTGTAGCGCAGCGTGAACAGCCTGCAATCTTACCTGCTCCCTGTCGCCCTTAAATTGATAGCGAACCGCCTCAATAAAAACACCTGGTCGCGCCCAGGCGATCCATACCGTCCCCACAGGCTTATCATTCGAGCCACCCGTAGGCCCGGCAACACCACTTACAGACACGCCGATATTCGCACAACAGCGATCCAGTAAACCCAGCACCATTTGCTTAACCACAGGCTGACTTACGGCGCCGTGTGTATCCAGTGTTGCCTGGCTAACCCCAAGCAGATTTACCTTGGCGTTATTGCTATAGGTTACAATCGCACTGTCAAACCATTGCGAACAACCGTCTATATCGGTTGCAGATTTTGCTATCCAGCCACCGGTGCAAGATTCAGCCGAGGCAATACTTTGCCGAAGCTCTATAAGCCGCTTTGCCAGCACTTGCAGAGTGCTGCTTATGTCTTGCTCCAGGCCATGTCGTGTCATCAGGTCTCTTCAATTTTCACTATCGTGTCAGGGTTTTATAAATACTAACACCTCTACCATAAAATAGGCCAAATTGGGTGTGTGTTTTAGCGACGAAAGCTTTGCGCTAACTGTTTGTAAACAGTAGAATTTAGCCCATGACTGACACGACTGATACAAGCCTCGAAAAACCCCTAACCACTGGCCACAAAACCGAACCAACGGCCGCCAAAAAAAATGTAGCCGCTAGCCAGCACACCCCCATGATGCAACAGTTTTTACGTATCAAGGCTGAGCATCCGGATATCATCCTGTTTTATCGCATGGGCGATTTTTACGAAATGTTTTTCGATGATGCACGACGCGCGTCTGAATTACTTGGCATTACCCTCACCGCCCGTGGAAAAACCAACGGCAACCCCATTCCTATGTGCGGCATTCCCTATCATTCCGCAGATAATTATTTAGCCAAACTCATCCGTGCTGGCGAGTCCGTCGCACTGTGTGAACAAATTGGCGACCCGGCCACATCCAAAGGCCCGGTCGAGCGACAAGTTGTACGCATTGTTACACCCGGCACCGTAACCGATGAAAACCTGTTAGAAGAACGTCGTGATAACTTTTTAATGGCGATAGCCTCGTTTGGCGAACAAATTGGTATTGCAGTATTGGATGTAGGCTCTGGTCGTTTTTTTGTACAGGAACTCAATAGCACTGAACAACTACACACAGAACTGGAACGTATAAAACCATCTGAAATTTTGGTTTCTGAAGATGATGCAAATTATTGTCTTCTTTCATCAACAAGCGGTGTGCGCAGACAACCACCCTGGTATTTTGAAATAGATACCTGCCAGCGTTTACTCAGCGAACAATTTAAAACCAAAGACCTTGCAGGATTTGGCTGCGAAGATATGACGCAAGCCATTTTAGCCGCTGGCTGTTTAATGCAATACGTGATGGACACACAACGTACGGCACTACCTCACATTCAAGGCCTGCGCGTTGAACGCAGTGAAGATTCTGTTTTACTTGATGCGGCGAGTCGACGTAATTTAGAACTGGAAACAAACTTACATGGCGGCACCGAAAACACACTGGCTTCGGTTATTGATAAAACCAGCACCAATATGGGCAGCCGTTGTTTACGTCGCTGGATTAATCGCCCACTGCGTGATCATGCTGCACTAAAGCAACGCCATGATGCAATACAGGCGTTACTAAAAAATCGTGATTATGAAGAGTCACAAAGTCTATTAAAACCCATTGGTGATATAGAACGTATCTTAAGTCGTATCGCAATAAAATCGGCGCGCCCAAGAGATTTGTATACCCTCGGCCTTTCATTAGCACAACTTCCACTGCTGCAAAAATTACTCAGCAATTTATCTGCTGAGCGCATCCTCACATTATCAACACAAATTAGTGAGCACCCTGAAACCGTTACCCTTTTACAATCAGCCATTAAAGAAAATCCACCGGTGGTTATTCGTGATGGCGGCGTTATTGCGGAAGGCTATGATGACGAATTAGATGAACTTAGAAACCTCAGTAAAAATGCAGATCAGTTTTTAATAGATTTAGAAGCACGAGAAAAAGCACGCACTGGCATTAGCACACTTAAGGTTAGCTATAATCGAGTACATGGATTTTATATTGAAATCTCACGCGCGCAATCGAATAAGGCACCGGTTGATTATGTGCGCCGCCAAACCTTAAAATCTGCCGAGCGTTTTATTACGCCTGAATTAAAAGAATTTGAAGACAAAGTATTAAGTGCAAAAGAACGTGCCTTGAGTAGAGAAAAATCACTTTACGAGGCCTTGTTAGAAAAGTTATTACTTTCACTTGTACCGTTACAACTTTCAGCAGAAGGCATATCTGAACTCGATACACTCAGTTGTTTTGCAGAACGTGCCGATACACTTAATTATTGTTGCCCTGAATTCCAAACTCGTCCAGGCATTAATATTGTTGCAGGACGGCATCCGGTCGTTGAACAGGTAACGCAAACTAGTTTTATTCCGAACAATAGTAAACTTAACGATCAACAACGCATGCTAATTATTACCGGCCCGAATATGGGCGGTAAATCAACTTACATGCGTCAAACGGCCTTAATTGTTTTAATGGCACATATCGGCTGTTATGTACCTGCAGAAAAGGCCATGATTGGCCCGGTCGATCGCATCTTTACCCGTATAGGTGCATCCGATGATTTAGCCTCTGGCCGCTCAACCTTTATGGTAGAAATGACAGAAGCCGCCAACATATTAAATAACGCCACGGATAAAAGCCTGGTATTGATGGATGAAATTGGCCGCGGCACCAGCACCTTCGATGGCCTGTCCCTCGCCTGGGCCTGTGCAGAAAATTTAGCCATCGAGTGTCGCCCGTTCACTTTATTCGCAACTCACTATTTTGAATTAACCTCAATGGTCGATGAAGTAAAAAGCGTTAAGAACGTTCATTTAGATGCGGTAGAACATGGCGATAGCATTGTCTTTATGCACGCAGTTAAAGACGGCCCAGCCAACCAGAGTTACGGTTTACAAGTTGCCAAGTTAGCCGGTGTGCCGAACAGCGTTATAAAAAGCGCAAAGAAAAAACTTCAAATACTTGAAAGGCAATCAGCCAATGCACATGACGTATTTGTAGAAGAAACCACCGGCCAGTTACAGCTGTTTAATAATAACCCACACCCCATTGTTGAACAATTACAGGAAATTGACGTAAACGATTTAAACCCACGACAAGCACTTGAATTACTTTACGAATTGGCAGAGAAGTCTCATAAACATTAATCGGACTAACCACGCATGACGATGAATATAAAAACAATCGGTATCATTGCTAAAGATAAAGGTGAAGCCGTTACAAAAACGGTAAAACAGCTGGTGAGTTTCTTATCTGAGGCATCTTGCAATATTGTTTTTGATAACAGCGCTGACGGTATTATTGAAAACACACAATCCGTCGACCGTGAAACACTTGCCAGGCAATCCGACCTAGCCATTGTGGTGGGGGGTGACGGTACCTTCTTGAGCGCCGTGCGTTCACTGGCTGATTTAAATATTCCTATTCTGGGTATCAACCTGGGTCGCCTGGGCTTTTTGGTAGATATATCGCCGGATGAAATGTTTGAGCACCTGGAACAAATCATGCAGGGCAACTATGTCGAAGAATGCCGCTTCTTGCTACAGGCGCAAGTCATTCGCGATGGTCAGGTTATCTCCGAAGCCGATGCCTTTAATGATGTAGTGGTACACATTCGTGATGTCGCGCGGATGATTGAATTTGAAACTTATATCAACGGCCAGTTTGTAAACTTTCAACGCTCCGATGGTTTAGTTGTATCTACGCCTACTGGCTCAACCGCTTATGCATTATCCAGTGGTGGCCCATTATTACATGCCACACTGGATGCGATGGTACTCGTACCTATTTGTCCGCACACCCTAACCAATCGTCCATTAGTCATAAATGCTGATAGCATAGTTGAAATTGTTATTGGTGAAAGCAAACAATCCACATCACAGGTAACCTTTGATGGGCAAACGGCTTTTGATGTGAAACCCGGCGATAAAATTGTTATCGCGAAAAAGAAAAACACAATTAATTTGATTCATCCCAGTGCTTATGACTATTATGAAATTCTCCGTGCAAAACTGCACTGGAGCGAACAACTGTAAATCTGACTTATGCTAAATCATATTCGTATACGTAACTTCGCCATTATTGATTATCTCGATTTAGATTTTCGCGATAAACTCACCGCCCTCACCGGCGAAACCGGTGCGGGCAAATCTATTTTATTAGGCGCATTGGGCTTACTGCTCGGTGATCGCGCAGATTCAGACAGTGTGCGTGCGGGGGCCAGCAAAGCAGAAATCAGTGCAGAGTTTGATATATCTAATTTAAAAGATGTACAAAACTGGCTCAAAGATAAAGAACTAGAATCCGAAAACGATTGCTTAATCCGTCGTCGCCTGGGTTCAGATGGTCGCTCGCGCGCCTTTATTAATGGTAGTGCTGTGCCCCTGCAAGACATGCGACAGCTCGGTGAAATGCTGGTTGATATTCATGGTCAACATGAACACCAGTCGTTAATGAAACCCAATATGCAGCGCCAGTTACTAGACGACTACGCCTCGCATAAAAGGCTACTCGATGATGTTAGGTCTACGTATAGTGAGTGGACACAACAAAAACAAAAACTCTCTGATTTACAAACTGCCAGTAAAGATAAAAATGACCGCGTCGATTTATTACGCTATCAGGTAAATGAACTGGATGAGCTTTCACTGCAAAGCGGTGAAATTATACAGTTGCAGCATGAACACCAAATGCTCGCCAATGCAGATCAACTGCAGGAAGACTCATCATCTGCACTGACGAGTCTGTACGACTCAGAAGACAACAGCGTATACAGTCAAATATCACAACAGGCCAATAAAATTGAATCACTGCTATCCGCCGATGATAGCCTGACCCCAGCTTTTGAAATGCTTTCAGAGGCGATGGTTCAAATAGAAGAGACCGCCAGCCTATTACGTGACTATAACGATAATTTAAATAGCGACCCGCAACGCTTTAATGAAGTTGAAACGCGCCTGGGCATTATTCATGATTTATCACGTAAACATCACGTCGAAGCCGAACAACTCATTCCACTGCATGAAAAACTTGTAGAAGAACTCAGCGATTTAGATAACGCAGATGAAAACCTGAGTAATCTTGAAAAAAATGTTGAGGCACTGGCAAACAAATACAGCCAACTCGCAACTAAGCTAACAGCCTCACGTGTTAAAACAGCAAAAAAACTCAATAAAGAAATAAGTGCCTCCATGCAAACGTTAGGCATGGCCGGTGGGCGCTTTGAGATTCAGTTAAACACAAAAGATGCATCCGCTTATGGCGTAGATCAAATTGAATATATGGTTGCCACTAACACAGGCCAGGCTTTTAAAGCCTTGGCAAAAACCGCATCGGGCGGCGAACTGGCGCGCATAAGTTTAGCCATTCAAATGATTACCGCAACACAAGGCCGCATACCTACGCTTATTTTTGATGAAGTCGATAGTGGTGTTGGCGGCGGCATCGCAGAAATAGTCGGCAAACACCTTCGCGCATTAGGCGAAAGTCGCCAGGTATTTTGCATCACCCACCTTCCCCAAGTCGCCTCACAGGCACATCACCATATGCAAGTATACAAGCACAGCGATGGCAAAGAGACTCGTACGGAAATTATTTCTTTAGAACAGGAACAACGCATTGATGAAATATCGAGAATGTTAGGTGGTGTAGAAATCACACCTCAAACGGTGGCGCATGCGAAGGATATGTTGCGCCGATCTCAGGAAGCGGTTAATTAATTAAAAGAAACTAATCGCTGTTATCTTGTAAGCGTCCTAATCTATAAGAATCAACAATGCCAACTAGCCAGCAGAAAACAGCGACATAAGTCGCAATATCAAGCAACTGAGAGTTCTCAGCTGACATCTGCTGAGTAACTAGCTGCGTAATTGATAGGACATCCGGCGGCACATCAGCAGCCTGAATCTGTTCAATTATTTGCAAAGACATCTGCAGCTCACTTGAAACCAGGTAATAAACCGCCACAAATGATGCGCTGGCTAAAATTGCAGCAACAGCGTATTTCTTTAAGAAAAAATGCCCCACACCTGGAAACACAAAAGCGGATAACAGGGCTGCTTTAACTGGTTTGCTCATTTAATTACCTATTAGAATTTTAGCGAAGATATCGGGTCAAAGATTAAAATTAAACGTTAATAAAGTCGAAACTAGATACTACCAATTTAAGCATGTTTACAGAACATGCCTATTTCTAACACATATACTAATGTCGAAAACCAAAGCAGACCTTCGCCGCAGTATCACTGTAGGTCGCCTGTCAATCGATAGTGTTGAAAAACTATTTTTTGATGGTTGTTAAAAATATTTTAGGGTCTGTAACCGGTTTTCTTGTTTTAGATACGGGAAGACATTATAAGCGGACAAACTCACGGCAGTAATAGGCATACTGTCTAGTAAACAATATTTAAGTCGTGTTTCAGTGAAAATCCAATTTAGATGAAAAATTGGGCTCTTGTGATTTTAGAGTTTTTCAACAGTATCAATCAGGAGCTGACGGCCAATAACTCGTCAAGCAGATTAAAAGCGGACATTAACGCCGAGTTACTTTTTGCTAGTCCGATCTGTATTTTTTGCACAGCGATTTAAACGATTTATAGTTTCATTCAATAACCGTCTTCATTTGCTAGCTTTTCTAATTCTTTATAGCCTTCAATCTCATAAATCAGCCTTTCTCTTTCTGTTTTCGCTATTTCAAGCCAAGACTTGTTTTCAAGGGCTCCCACCATTGCATAAAGAAAATTTAGGTGTGGTTTAAAATTACATTCCTTTTCTAATTTCATTAAGGCATTTACTGCGCCAATCTCTTCTAAATTTTTCCTAGTATATATCCCTATCGCATTTAAACTTTTTTCTGCTGCAGGACCAAGACCTTGTAGTTTACTTATTTCGCCCATGATTTAGATATAACACTGAGGTAAGCGAACAAGCACGATGTTTACTTGAACCGAGTGTGTACGGTTTAGTGCACGCACGAACATTATCGCTATGTTAGGCATTTTATTTTAGTCTCGACCAGAAGCTTAAATCGACAGATTCGGAATCAATGAATTCAAGATATTCAAGTGAAAACTCATTCTCCACCCATTTGCTGCATATTAGTTCAGCTTGCTCTTGAGTGTCGGCAAATGCTATATCTACATATGTTCCATCTTTACCTTTAAGTACTCTATGACCTAGAAAACCATCTTCCTTTGATAAAAACTCCTTCTCCATGTTTTTCGCTGCTTCAAGCATTTCACTTTCATCAGCACCTTCTTTTAGTTTGAATGTGCAAAACTCCATTCCTGAAAAGGCATTAATATCCGCATTCGTATTGTTAGTATCTATCATTTTTATTCCGTATAAATTATTTATCAATATTATGTTTTAATTTTTAGATGTGGCTGGTACATATACTAAGGTATTACGGCATAGCTTGGTGTCTTTTAGACACTTTGTTTGATTGTTGAATATCTTGAGAATCACTAAACATTATGCCATTTCTTCTACCATCGTTTTAATTTTTATTGCTTTTTCAAAGTGGTCGAGTTTATTAGTTAGTATCCACCACTCGGCGGCTTCCATTAATAGCACTGGATCAGTGTTTTTATTTGAGAAGAACGCATAAAACGAAAGACCAACAGTAGAGCCTTTACTTTCTATTTTTTTATTACAGACTTCAATTATTTTGTTTCTAAGTGAACTTCTCATTGTTATTTTAAATTCTTCCCTAAATATTGATTTATATATTGTTTCTTAACCAGCAGCATACTTTACGTGTAATTCTGACAATTTATTCATAGGAAGCAATCTCTTTGCGGTGGTTGCTGATGCACAATGACTAACCTGGCAACGCCTGCTGTGCCCTTAGTCTCAATCCAATCATTAGCTGACTGTCGTAAGCTGCTCATCACATCATAAAGCAGACATTTAACGCTTGTTATGTTTAATTGTCTGATTTTGTGTCAATTACTGTAACATTTACTGCTTCAGATAATATCTTTTCTATTTCTTTAACAGAATAGCCTTCTGCATGAAATATCCTATTGTCTTCGGTAGTAATTATAATTTTTCTGCTTTTACGAGCTTTTATCCATTCCACTATTACTTTTGCAAGTGCATTCCATGGCATTGCTTCTGAAATTGCTGTAATTGCTTCGACAATACTTGATGCTTGTGGCCCAGTGGAAAATGTTTGTCCTCTACTGTGTATTATTCCTTTTTCATCTAACGCAGCTAGAAAGGATTTTTCACTATCCTTAAATAAGGCGACGCTAATAACTAATGCTTTTTTCATATTTTTTCTTAAACATAATATTTTTTGAGCTGTGTAGTACGACGTAAGGAGTATCCGCACAAGCGCATTGCTATACGCGAACTTGTGTCTATTTTAATAATATTATTGCATATATGCATAGCCTTCCTTTTGTAGCTTCACAATTTCTGCATCTGCCATTGGTACCATTTTCACAAAGCCGTGGATGTCCTTTGGTTTATAGCCCATTGCTTTTGCAGCCGCTTGGCACATGCGAAACTCTATCGGCGCACCAACTGTAAAATTATACGCTCTTTTCATAAGCTCCAAATTAGCAGGGTTGGCTGTACTAAAAAAAGGAATAGTGTCACCATGAATTATTACTACTATTGAACTCTCAAATAAGTCGGAGTCGTACAGTTTATATAACAAACCAACTCTATCTAATATATTTAGTAAGTCGTTTTTATTTCCAGTGGTCAAGTCATACAGTACCTTTTGAGGTTCGTATTTATAATCTGACTTTTCGGCCACACCCCAGGGAGTGGCTTGATTTGCTTGAGCTGAAACTGAAAAAATAATATGAGACGCAATATATATTGCTAAAAATAACCTGATCACCTTTTGTTCTCCAAATGTATTAGTGCGTATATCAAATATCGGTAACATCTAATATATTGATGTAAGTTATTGTTTCTACGTCACATTACTCGATTGTTGTCTCATTATCAATAACAGCAAGTGCTGACCGGTCAGGTCATTATATAAAACGCTCAATGCGAGTAAATGTCTGCGTTAAATTACGAAAAGGGATAGTTACGGTTGTCAGCTTTGTGGTGGATGCCGATGTACAATGACTAACCTAGCAACGTCTGCTGTGCCAGTAGTCTCAATCCAATCATAAGCAGACGGTCGTAAAGATAATTCATGCCTTCTACTTGATCAGAAAAGCGAATTTTATATTTTAAGCAATGACTTCATTGCTTAGCCTCAGAAAAAAACATTATATTTTCAATCGAGTCCGACTAATTTTATTGTATCAACGCAAGACTTATTCTAATGACAGCAGGAAACACGCTGACTGGATATTTAAATATTAAAGCTTTTTATATAAACATATCATTAGCTTGTGAAGCGTTTTAAAACACCTTTTAACTCCGTACCTGATGCGATGGTATTATAAATGGTGCCATATTTTTTAATGTTGTCATGCATAAGATTTAACTTGCGATCATTTTCATCTGTATCAACTATGATTTCATAATCAATACTCGATATTTTTGGTGGCGAATCCTGCCGTATACCATAAACTTTTACAGCAACACCACTATATTCAAAATGAATCATCGGTGCCACGCGCTCCATATTCTTTAAAATACACGCTGCAACCGAAGCCAGTAATAGCTCGGCAGGATTAAATGCATCAGCACGACCCTTAACATCCGTATCAATAACCAGCTCAGCCAATTTACACTCAGCAAGACTTCCATGCGCATCAATACGTTTTGCAAAAACTTCATACTCGAACATAATCAATCACCTCATATTTAAGGTAAAAAAAATCAACCCAGCCAACTATCAACTGTCTTACGATCAGGCACACCACCTGCATGTACCACCTGACCATCAATAACAACACCCGGTGTAGACATAACACCGTAGCCCATGATGTCGCCTATATCTTCAACTTTATCCAGTTCAATTTCGATGCCTTTTGCTTTAGCTGCTTCTTCGATAATCGCCATAGTTCGTTTACAGTTAGCACAACCACTACCTAACACTTTAATTTGTCTCATTATCTGTGACCCTCGTAATTCATCATAATATTTTTAACAACAAGACTGACCACTTGCCGTGGACGTACAACAGTTGCTTTTCGCATTTTCACTAGACTGCTTTTCACTTTCTGCGTCTGATTTAATCTGCGAAGTGGCGCATTCATTAAAAGCAGCATCCAGTTCTTGCCCGGCTTCATCACGAATATGACGAGCTATTTCAATAACGGCATCTATCTGATGTTGTGGTATACCAGCCTTACGTAAACGTTCAAGCTGGCATTGCCCCATAGCCGGGTGATTCGAAGCAATACCTGAAGCTAATGAAATCATAGCGACGATTGATGAGTGTAATTGTGGTTGGTTAGCCATAATATATATCTCCTATTTAGCGTGAAAGTTGCTGTATAAAATCTCTAGCGTTATCACCACGTAAATTTTCGGCGAGGCCAATCAGGCCATCTGTTAAATATTTAGCGTTAATACCGCGTGACCTCAAATACACCATTGCAACGGTTGCTCGATCTTTATGCGGGCAAGCTGTAACAACTATTTTGCTTTTATCTATTTCATTCAATCGCTTTGGCAATTCATTAAGTGGAATATTTATAGAAGGCCCAACTTTCCATGCTTCATATTCTTCCTTAAAACGTATATCAACCAACTGAGCCTTGCCTTCTTCTATAAGTTTGATCAGCCCCTTGCTGTCCATCTTCATTTCTTTTCTTGCGGCATAGTCGAAATTTTCTATATATGTCTCCAGCTTATTGTCACTAGAAAAAGCGGGACTAGCCAGACCAAACATAAAGACTACGAATACGATTAATTTCATGCTACAGACCTCAAATTAATAAGATTTAATTACAAATATATGCTGCTTCTAACTTAATAAGTTAAAGCCCCAACCAACCAACATAAAAGCAATTGCCAGCACTGATCCATAAAGCGCTAAAGCAGGCCAACGAATGACTTTTCTTAGTATGATCATCTCAGGTAACGATAAAGCCGCGATACTCATCATGAAAGCGAGCGTTGTACCAATAGCCACCCCCTTGCCCAGCATTGCTTCAGCAACAGGTATGACACCTGTGGCATTTGAATACAATGGAACACCAAGCAAGACAGCGCCAGGTACAGCCAGCCAGTTATCTTTACCACCTAAATGCTCTGTTACCCATGCCTCGGGAACATAACCGTGAAATAAGGCGCCAACAGCAATACCTGCAATAACCCATTTCCATAATCGAGAAACAATTTCTTTAACTTCACCCCACGCATATTGATGCCGTCCTGCAAAACTTTTATCGGGTTCTGGTAACGAAGCTTCGCCCACTTGAATTTTCCACACATAATCCTCTACCCATCGTTCTGGCTTAAAGCGTTCCATAATTGCACCACCTACATAGGCCACAGTAAGCCCCGCTAACACATACATAAGCGTTAACTTCCAACCTAAAATACCCCATAAAATAACAACAGCGACTTCATTAATCATGGGGCTGGCAATTAGAAATGAAAACGTCACGCCTAATGGGATACCCGCTTCTACAAAGCCAATAAATAAAGGCACGGATGAGCATGAACAAAAAGGCGTAACCGCGCCCAAGCCAACGGCACTACTTCTAGCAATCCACTTAGGTTTGCCTCTGACATAGCTTCTGATTTTTTCTGGCGATAACATGGCGCGAAATATACCCATGATATAAATGATAAGAATGAGCATGACAAATATCTTTGTTACATCCATAACAAAAAAATGTACAGCCACCCCTAGGTGATCAGCGGGGTTAAGTCCGAGCCATTGATAAACGATAAGATTTGCTAACTCGTCAAACATTAGTTACATACCCCACTTATATAAAAGTTTATATGGCATGATTTTTCTATAACTATTTAAATTCTAATTTCATTTTTATTCGTGACAGGTAACCAGATGGAAAGTATGCCCGCCAATAAAACAAAGATACTTGACCATATTAAGCAACCGATTAAGCCCTGTGTTTGATAGAGCCAACCAGAAAGCACCGTCCCAGTCAGTCTACCACCCGCATTTGCCATATAGTAAAACCCAACATTCATAGAGACCTTGTCGTGTTCTGACCAGGCCACAATTAAATAGGAATGCACGGCAGAATTAATCGCGAATACTGCACCAAATATAATTAACCCCGTAATCAATACGATCTGCGGGTGATAATCCACATAAATGCCTGCCGCAATCACAACTGGAATAACGGCCAGCATAAATGCCCAGTTTTTTACTGTTGTGCCATCCGGACCTTTGCCATGATGACTTTGCCGAAGAAGTTTCGGCGCACTGGCCTGCACTAGGCCATAAGCAATAACCCAAATAGCCAAAAAACCACCGACCTGTGTAAAGCTCCATTCAAACACCGAATAAAGATAAACCGGTAAGGCTACAACGAACCAGACATCTCGTGAGCCAAAGAGAAAAAAACGAGCGGCTGACAACCAGTTTATGGCTGGTGTTTTTGAAAACACCTGAGTAAATTTTGGCTTATTTTTTGACTTACCTAACCCAGTAGGTAATGCCACAATTGAAGTTAAAAATACAATAAATAAGCTGACTGATAAAATAGCTAAGGCACCTCTAAATTCAAACCATTCCAGTAATAAAGCGCCCAGAAAAAAACCTATACCCTTAAGTGCATTTTTTGAACCCGTCAGTATCGCAATCCACTTAAACAGTTTTGAGTTACTGTCATCATGTGGGACCAGTGTTTTCACACTCGCCTTTGCTGACATCTTGTTTAAATCTTTTGCTATGCCTGAAAGAGCTTGAGCCAACATTACATAAGCAACGCTTAGCCAGCTATCAGGCACCATCAACATGGCCAATGCAACTACTTGCAGTCCCATCCCAATATGCATGGTTAAGTTCAGGCCAATACGTGAGCCTAACCATCCACCCACCAGATTGGTTACAATGCCGAAAAACTCATAAAACAAAAATAGCATCGCCACTTCAAAAGGCGAATAGCCGAGTAAGTGAAAATACAACACGACCAACATCCGAATGGCACCATCGGTTAAGGTGAATGCCCAGTAACTGCCAGTAACAATCAAATAATTGCGTAAGCCTTTGTCCATTTATAGATCTTTTGCAATAAATGCAGCCAGTTCCATCATCCGATTTACATAGCCCCATTCGTTGTCATACCAGGCATAAATTTTTACCTGCGTACCATCAACTACCATGGTGGAAAGGGCATCAATAATGGTTGAGTGCGGATTATTTACATAATCGACTGACACCAAGGGGCGCTCTTCATAACCTAAAATTCCAGCCAGCTCACCTTCCGCCGCCTGTTTAAATAGCGCATTAATTTCTTCGACCGTTGTTTCACGTTTTGCTTCAAAAACGAAATCTGTCAGGGATGCATTTAACAAGGGCACTCTAATTGCGTGGCCATTTAATAATCCCTTCAACTCAGGGAAAATTTTGGTAATTGCCTTTGCGGAACCCGTTGTAGTTGGTATGAGCGATTCACCACAGGCACGTGCACGGCGTAGATCTTTATGTGCTTTATCTACAATAGTTTGCGTATTGGTTATGTCGTGGATTGTGGTCATGCAGCCGTGCTTAATACCAATGCGCTCATTCATAACTTTAACGACAGGTGCCAGGCAATTCGTAGTACAGGATGCTGCCGTCACGATGTTATGTTTTTCTGGATTATATTCCTGCTGATTAATACCATAGACAATGTTAATGGCAGGCTCTGGCACAGGCGCAGAAACTAATACTTTTTTTACTCCCTGATCGAAGTAACATTGCAGCGCGTCCTCAGTTTTGAACTTACCCGTGCACTCAATCACCAGATCTATACCCAAGCCAACCCAATCCACATCTGCAGGATTCTTCTCACTTGTAAAAGTAACACGTTTGCCCTCAAGCAAAATGGCATCATCTTCATAGGACAAACCTCTGTCCCACCGTCCATGAACTGAATCAAACTCCAACAGGTGTGCCATGACACGGCTATCACCAGCAATATCATTCACATGCACTATTTCATAAGCGGGGTTATCCCAGCCTGCGCGAAAACCGAGTCGTCCCATTCGACCCAGACCATTAATCCCGACACGTATTGTCATGCCTAACTCCTGAATTATTGTTTATTTTTAAAAATCATTAATTATGAAATTGTGTACACAGCGCACTAGGCACAACAGGCAGAACCTGGTCGATTCGGCATTTCTTGCAGAATCTCCAGATCCTGAGAAAAGGGCTCCACATCCAGATTAGCCTTCGCGGTGATATCTAGAATATTTCTCGCCCATTCATCCAGTTCTGGATTTACTTGGTAGTAAATCCACTGACCTGAACGGCGGTCGTTGACCAGACCATTGTTGCGTAATAAGGCCAGATGACGAGATATCATGGGCTGTGAAAGATTGAGTGCATGAGTTAGCTCGCATACACATAACTCACCTTGTAGTTGCAACAACATCAGGCAACGCAGGCGAATTTCATTAGATAGTGCTGAAAATAAAGTATTGGTTTCTATGATCATACCGACAATATATTATTTATGATATATACTGTCAATCATATATATTATAAATATACTTAGATAAAACGGGACTGATACAACGATTTGATATTTGGGAGACTTAAATGACACCTAGTGAACTTACAGAATACCTGTACAAACACTTGCCCATTTCCAGCGCAATGCAGGTAGCTGCAATAGAATTAAGTAATGAGTCAGTAATACTCAGTGCACCGCTTGAGCCTAATATCAATCACTGCGGAACCGTATTTGGTGGCAGCGCATCAACTCTAGCTATCCTTTCAGCTTGGTCGCTACTGCATACACGCCTTGAAAGTGAGGGAGTTAAATGCCAACTAGTAATACAACGAAATACAATGGACTATAAACAGCCAATTTCTGGCACATTCACGGCACAGTCATCAATCCTTCATCCAGAAAAGTGGGATAGATTTATACACATGCTTTTTCGTAAAGGAAAAGCCAGAATAACGGTTAGTTCAGAATTAGATTTTAACAATAATGTTGTTGGTCACTTTACTGGTGAATTTGTTGCATTGATTAATTGAATTGGGAGCCAATAATTTTATAAGTATTGGCATAATCATTCCTTTATGCTTTTAAGTAGGATCGAGCATTAAAAAAGTTGTTATGCTGTCGTATCATTAGAAAACGTCAAATGTCTGCTTTAAAGAAGGTAAATAAAAGGAAGTGCTTATGTCTGCTTTGCGGTGAAAGAAGTCTTCTCTAGTAATCCCCTAAATACCCGCTGTGGTTAATAAGTTCGATTATTAATATCTTCTAAATAGCCAATATATGATGCCAAAATAATGTAAAGTTTTTGAGTATATTTGTTCAGAATAATTATAAGATATTTGTTTGCTACAAACTAACCTTAACCGTATTACAGCCATTCTCTTTAGCGATAAATAGTCCCATGTCTGCCTTTCTCATGAGTGATGGTAAATTCTCATTGGCATTAGACACAATGGTTAAACCAATACTTGCGGTCGTTGTTAGCACGTGATCTCGATATTTTACTTTAATAGTCTGGATTTTTTTACGAATACTTTCTGCGAGAGCTTTTGCTTCGAGCATGTTCGTTTCATCCAGTAATACGATAAAACCCTCTTTACCATATTTACCTAACACATCTGTTTCTTTAAGTTTTGACATAACAGCATTAGATACATTTTTATAGAGTAAGGCACCTGCATCTCTACCAATGTTATCTATTATTGAATCTAGATTATCTATTTCCAATATAAACAATGAGCATTCACGGGGCTTACTGAGTTTTTCAAACACCGGTTTAACCTGGACGACAAACTGCTCGCGGTTATATAGCGTTAATTTATTCGCAGAACTATTGTTAGCAAGGCGTTTAATTTCATCTTGCATACGCGCCTGCCTTAGGGCAACCATGCTATGAAATACAATACTAGACGCTAATTTTATATCATGCGTATCAAACAGTATATTTTCTCTAAACAAGGTAACGACACCAACTACTTTTAGATTGGATATAACCGGTATATCTAAACGATGCAGAGACGGCGACACCCCAGATGCATCTTGACTGCCATCGGATTGCTTGCTTAAAATAGGCTCACGGGATGAAAAAAGTTCATTGATACGTTGATTAGTCCAGTTTAATGACTGTGTATGTAATAATTCATCATCACCATAGGCCGCAATTTTTTTTAGATTTTTATCCTGTAGCATACCCACTGCCGCACTAGTATATTCCATTGCGCCATGTAAAAAAGTTAGCATACGCTTAAACAGTTGATCGACATCGGCTGTGTTTTTCAACTCGCCATGAAGCTCTCTTAATATTAAATCCCAATCATAGATAACGGATGTTTCGTTTAATGGCTGAACATCTATTTCTAATTCTGGAATTATTTCTTGTTCTTCTAACTCAACCGGTAACAGTAAATCTTCTTCTATCTTACTCACATCACTAAGTGGCATAGCTGCTGTTAATGCTTGTGCCTTGAAGCTTACAAATGATATAAAAATACTACTCGCTAAAAGCAATCCAAGTGCAAGTAAAAATGTTATGGGTAGTGGTGCAAAAAACAGCAACAATACTAACAATAAAACAGTCGCTAATGACGACAGGTATATTGCGAATTTAAAATAACGACCTAACCAGATAGTAATAAGACATAAACCCAACAGGTACATGCTATTTGAGATACCGGTTAATTGTGCTGATAATTCATTAGGTGAGTTTTTTAGCACAACGGAATTTAAGTAAATCACATAGGCCCAGCTTGAAAATATTATGATATAGCTGATGGGTGCTGCCAAAATATTCAGGTAATGATATTGAAGTCGAGCGACGCTAAAAAGCGCAATAACGGCATATAGTAAGGGGATAACCTGTGTGGCTATTTTAAAATCAAAATACACAGGTAAGGCAAACAGCCAGCTAGCACCAACAACCGACATTGCAATTATTATTAGCAATGCCAGCCCTCGATTCAAATCCTGATCATGCCGACCTGTTAAATCATCCAGTTTGTTATTATTTATTTTTTTGCTAAACAACAGCCTATCCTTTTATGGCATTGAACTTGATGATTGCCTCAACTTACATTATTAACCTTTAGCCAAATCACTTTGGGCTTCAATTTTTGCGATGATATCGGTCGGCGTTTTCACATTGCCAAAAATCTCATCAAAATTTATTTGTATATTTTTTGCAAATACACGGCTATCTTTTTTACCCATTAGCTGTGCTAATGCATTTAAATTTTCGCCCGCGCCTTTTGCTGCTTCATTGCGAATCGCAACATACCGTTTGCTGACAAATTCATTTACTGTTACATCTGGCGTTACAGTATCCACTGTTGAACTTGTGCTGGATGTAACATCGGTAATGCCTGTGCATGCCGTCATTAATACAGCTAAAGCGGATAATGTGAGTAATTTAGTAATTTTGTTCATCGTTGTGCCTCATTAAAGATGTAAGAGTAATTGTACGTTTTACTTATTTGAGCGAATTCTAGCTAACTGGAACCCCTCTTTTTTTATTATGCTGATCAGAGCTGCCCTAGCTTATTGTTTTATTACTGTCTTGCCCCACCGCAATGGTATTGCCTTCCGGGTCTTTTATATAAAACTGACTGATATGATACGGGGTGTTTTCAATTTCACCTACCTTAAACCCTTTAGCCGTCATAAACCGGTGCTGGGCGGTTATATCCGAAGTATAGTAATGCAGAATTATATTGCCAGATAGATCTGAATTATTATCGATTTCATCACATTCATTTGAGCTGGCATTGTCCACTATTTTTTTTTGCAGCATGAGATAGGTGTTATCCGACTTAAGATAGGCCCATTGCAGGCCATCGTCGGTGATGGTTTTATTGATGATAATATAGCGAAAGGCCTGCTGATAGAAAGCCAATGTTTGTTCTATTTGTTTGCACTGAATCACTGGGATGAGGCCCTGAAATTCCATTTTAGCGGCCTGATGTTACCATTTTAAAAGTGCTGCACCCCAGGTAAAACCACCACCAAATGCTTCCAGCATCACCGTTTCACCTGCTTTAATACGGCCTTCTCTTACGGCCGTATCTAACGCCAGGGGAACGGATGCTGCTGAGGTATTGCCGTGCTTATCGACCGTTACAACTACATGGTCTGGGTTTAAGCCTAGCTTTTTGCCCGTAGCATTAATAATACGAATATTCGCCTGGTGTGGCACCAGCCAGTCAATATCGGACTTTTGCATATTATTTGCAGCAAGTGTTTCATCAACAATACGGCCTAGTGTATTAACCGCCATTTTAAACACTTCGTTGCCTTTCATAGTAATGTGCGCACCCTCTTCTCTAAAACGTTGCTGATCTTTAGAGATGCCGGTTGGCACACTTAATAAATCTGCATACTGGCCATCGGCATGCAGGTGCGATGAGAGAATGCCTGGCTCGTCACTGTCCTGCACTATAACCGCACCTGCACCGTCACCAAACAGCACACAGGTACCACGGTCATTCCAGTCGAGAATTCTTGACAGGGTTTCTGCCCCTATCACTAACGCGCACTTTGAGGTACCGGCCTTGATAAAATTATCCGCTATGCCCAGCGCATAGATAAACCCCGTACAGACGGCTTGAACATCAAAGGCTGCACAGCCATGAATGTCTAATCTACTTTGTAGCAAGCAAGCGGTACTTGGAAAAACTTGATCCGGTGTCGTGGTGGCAACAATAATTAAATCGATGTCTTCTTTATTGATGCCCGAGGCTTCAATCGCCTTTAGCGCTGCCTGCTCGGCTAAATCACAGGTGGTTTGGTCGTCTGCAGCAATATGTCGCTGCTTAATACCGGTACGGTCTTGAATCCATTGATCTGTTGTATCAACAATCTTTTCAATATCCGCATTCGTCATAATGCGTTCTGGTAAGTAACTTCCTGTGCCTGTAATGCGCGCGTATTTCAATGTATTTACTCTATATATGTGTGTGGCTAAGGATATAGTGTTGTTTGAACTAGCTATTCGCTACCTGTTTATCAAGCAGTGCATCTAGATGCCTGTCTATTTGTTGTGGTACCGATTTCTCAACTTCTAAAATAGCTACGTTAATGGCATTACTAAATGAAAATGCATCCGCCCCACCATGACTCTTTATAACAATATCTTTTAAGCCTAGCAAACTCGCGCCATTGTATCTGCGGTGATCTACGCGTTTTTTAAACGATTTCAGCACCGGTAAAGCTAACAAACCAACAAACCTGGTGAAGATGTTTTTATTAAATGACTCACGCATGAAATGCGTAATCATTTTAGCGACACCTTCCGTGCTTTTTAAGGAAATATTGCCCACAAAGCCATCACATACAACGACATCAACGGAGCCATTAAAAATATCATCACCTTCTACAAAACCAATGTAGTTGAGGCCGCTATTTTGCAATAGGGGTTCTGCTGCTTTTACCTGTGCATTACCTTTCATGGCTTCTGAGCCTACATTTAGCAGACCCACCCGTGGGTTTTTAATATTATCTACGGCAGAAACCGTCACTGCCCCCATTACTGCAAACTGGAAAAGGTGGTCGGCACTGGAATCTACATTGGCGCCTAAATCGAGCATAAAGGTATGGCCAAGCGTATTTGGTAAGGCGCTCATGATTGCAGGGCGATCTATACCAGGCAATGTTTTTAGCACAAACTTAGCCGTCGCCATTAACGCCCCGGTATTACCTGCACTCACCACAGCATTGGCTTTACCTTCCGCCACCAGGTTAATAGCAACGCGCATTGAAGAGTCTTTTTTCTTGCGTAGGGCCTGCGCCGGCGGCTCATCCATAGCAACAATTTCTGAAGCATGCTGAATAGATAAACGACTGGATAGTTTTAGCTGATTTTTTTCTAGATGAAGTCGTAACTTGTCTTCTAAACCAACCAAAATAAGATTCACATCTTTATGTTGCTTAAGAATACTTGCAGCAGCGGCAACTGTAACCTCGGGTCCAAAATCACCACCCATGGCATCAATCGCAATAATTGGGGAATCAGGCATAAAGTCTCAACAGTTATAGAAGTTTGAAGGGATTAATCAAAATGCAAGTAATCAGGCCGTTAGCCTAAATTAAGAATATTGAAGTGAAGTAAACCCTCACATCTTTGTACTGTAGCTGTTCATTATCAGGAATAATAATAAACAATATTAGGGCTCAGGGCTGAAGCTTATTCAGCCCTGGGCACACTAATAATTAGCCTTCGCTCTTTGTAACAACGATTTTACGGCCTTTAAAATAGCCTTCTGGGCTAACGTGGTGACGCAAATGCAATTCACCCGTTGTTTGCTCTACAGATAGTGTTGCACCAGTAAGCGCATCGTGTGAACGGCGCATGCCGCGTCTTGAACGTGTCTTACGGTTCTGTTGTACAGCCATGTCAATCTCCAGGATTAAATATAAATCAATAACTTATGTAACTAAATTAAAGTAGATCCTTGAGTGCTGCAAAAGGGTTTTTCTTTTGATCAGCCTTAGAGTCTTCTACTTTTTCGTCTTGTTCTGCCGCCTGTTGGTTCAGGTAATCAGAACAATCAAAATCGTGCAATGCCACCAGTGGCAAAGCGAGCAATAATTCATCTTCCAGCATATCTGGTAAGTGATTATTCTCTTCTTCTAACAGATAAGGTTCATACTCATCCGGTAGCTTTTCTAACTGTGCATCGTTTTGTACCATACCCATCTTAAAATGCGTATCAATGGGGTACTTCACGCTCTGCATGCAGCGCTGACATTTAAGTTCAAGCTCAGCCGTAATATGCCCCACTATAAATGGGATTGGCCCTGCTCGATCAAAACGCAACTCTGCTTCAATGTCACCCTCGTTAGTCAACAATGACTCACCAAGGCGATTTAGCTTATTAATTGGCCAAGTTCCTCGAATTTCAAAGCCGCTTTTAGCTTTTTGTGCGAAATTCAGATGTACTGGTAGTATTGGCTTCATAATAGACGCGGGATTTTATAGCTTATTGAACTATGTGTCAAAAGAAATTCCTTTATATTCAAGGATTTCCCCTCAAAAATCAATAATTCTGCATTTCCACTTGTCAGTGTGAATCAAGCCGTTATTATGCTGTATTTTATTACCCTTAAAAATAGCCGAATGAAACTCGTTTTAGCCTCTAGCTCACCTTTTAGAAAAGCCCTACTGGAAAAACTTCAGCTGGATTTTGAATGCGACTCACCCGACGTTGATGAAACGCCACGGATCGATGAATCAATTGAACATATGGTAAAACGGCTTGCAGAAGCTAAAGCTCAAGCTTTAGCAGAATCTCACCCAAACTCCCTGATCATTGGCTCAGACCAAAGTGCCAGCCTGCACGGTAAAGTCCTGCATAAACCAGGTAACTTTGAAACTGCCTTTGAACAACTTAAAGCCGCATCAGGTGAGACCATCACCTTTTATACGGGCTTATGCTTACTCAATACCCAAACTCAGCATATTGAAACCATCTGCGAGCCTTATGTAGTGAAATTTCGAGCATTAAGCGGTACCGAAATTGAAAACTATTTAAACCGCGAAAAACCCTTTAATTGTGCCGGTAGCTTTAAATCTGAGGCATTAGGGATTAGCCTGTTTGAAAGCATGCAGGGCGACGACCCAAACACATTAATTGGGCTACCCCTGATACAGCTCTGTCGAATGTTAAAAGAACAGGGTATGCCCGTTATCTAACAAGCCAAATTATAGCTGCTACACTTGCATTGAATAACAATAAACATAATTGGCAATGAACTCACAGCACCCACTTTGGCAAAATCTATTTAGACCTAAAGATGATCGCATTTCTAACGAGATGCGATTTAAATACTGAACCTGTAGCCGAACACTGACACTACTGTTTTTTACTAATCACCATTTTTTTACCTTCTTTATCAACTTTCATTCGATTCAAAAAGGTCATCCCCAACAGCACCTGATATGGATAATCTCCATCAATTACAGTACCTCGCACATTTTTTTCCACAAGCGTACCTAAACTCACACTATCAAGATTAAGCGCCCAGCCATCAGCTATACCAGAGGCTGTATTTGTTTTAATCGGCCTACCGTCTAAACGATATTGTATTCCAAGCCTACGTGCCTCTTTCGCACTCATGGCTACACTGCTGGCACCTGTATCAATTAAAAATTTTATGCTCTGCCCATTAATGCTTCCATGAGCTCGAAACATGCCATGTTTATCTGCAATCACTTGCTCGCTAATAATCTCTCTTTGAGTAAACTGCGTGCTAACAGCACTCCCCATAAAAAGCGTTTTTTTCTCGCCATCGACTTCTACAATAGCTGATTGTGTGGTGGATGATAAAAGCTTAACCCCCTGAAAAGGGGGGCTGTGTTTTTTTAAGGTAATCCGCTCATCATCAATTAATAAAACAACCATGCCAGGCATTAAAGCTTGAACTTCAATTTTTTTTGCCGCGAAAATCAATTGAGAGAACAATGTAAGTGATAACATTAACAGGAGAATGAAGGGCTTTGTTATTTGCATGTTTATCATCTTCTGCTCTATGGGTAAAAAAACATCAATAAATGCAGGCATGACAATGCAAGCAAACCCGCCACTACATCATCAAACATAATACCAAAGCCACCATGAATGTTTTTATCTATCCATGAGATTGGCCATGGCTTTAATATATCAAACGCTCTAAACAAAATAAAACCAGCGAGTATCCATATCCATTCAGCAGGTACTGCAATCATAGTAATTAAATAACCTGCAATTTCATCTATTACGATCCCAGAATGATCATGCACACCTAAAGCCTTACTTGTATAACTGCAGATATAAATGCCAACAACTGAAATAATTGCAGTCACCGATATAAATAGCCATAAATCTAACTGACTGAATAAAAGAAACACAGGTATCGCCGCAACAGTTCCAAAGGTACCTGGCGCTTTAGGCATTAAGCCTGAACCAAAACCAAGCGCCAAAAAGTGAACAGGATTTTTTAAATAGGTAACGGGGATTTTAATATTATTTTTCATAGCCATTAATCACTATTCTTATCATTGGAAAAATGATTATATCCTGAACCTGTTTGCAGATATTCTGCATTATTTAAATAACATGTCACATCGTACGAATTATCAATTTCACCAATAGGAAACACTTCAATATCGTATTTATTTAAATCACTCACTAAAGCAGAAACATTCTCAGCTGGACAGGTAAAACACAGTTCATAATCATCACCTGCATTACATATCATTGCCCAGTCTGGTTCATTGTTACATACATTAAGTAACTGCCTGGACAAGGGAATTTTATCCAGATGAATTGAAGCACCCGTAGAGCTTGCTACACAAATATGATTTAAATCCGCCAGCAAACCATCGGATAAGTCGATTGCTGCTACGCAATAGTTTGTCAGTAACTGCCCTATGCTTATTTTTGGTTCAGGCCTGTTTAGGCAAGCCAAAAAATAACGCTTAGTATCTTGATTAGCTATAGATACATTACCCAGAATAGATTCAAGTCCCAGGCGTGCATCACCAAGACACCCTGTAACAAATATCACATCACCGGCTTTTGCATTGCTGCGTTTTAATGATTTGGCCGCATCGACAAAACCTGTCACGCTTACGGTAATACTTAAGGAACCACGCGTCGTGTCACCACCAATTAATGCAATGTTATATTTTGCTGCTAATTGATTAAAGCCCTGCATGAATCCATTAACCCAGGACTCATCTGCATCGGGTAATGAAATAGCCAAACTTGCCCAGGCGGGCTGTGCTCCCATGGCGGCTAAATCACTTAAATTAACCGCTAGTGATTTATAACCAATATCTTGCGCTGAGGTATTGATGGGAAAATGCACACCGGAAATTAAAGTATCAGTGCTTACTGCAAGCTGTTTACCGGGCGGTGGTGAAAGTATTGCACAATCATCACCTATACCCAGTAAAACATCGTCGCGTTGAGCTGTGGTGGATTTGAAATATTGATTGATTAGTTCAAATTCTTGCACAGTATTGTCTATTAAGATTCTACTCGCATATGCGGGAATAAAATCACATCACGGATTGATGGCGCATCAGTAAGCAACATCACCAGGCGATCGATACCTATACCCTCACCTGCGGTCGGTGGTAAACCATGCTCAAGTGCGCGTATGTAATCCGCATCATAATGCATCGCTTCATCATCACCGGCATCTTTATCTAAAACTTGCTGTTTAAAGCGTTCTGCCTGATCTTCTGCGTCATTCAACTCAGAGAAACCATTGGCAATTTCACGCCCACCAACAAAGAATTCAAAGCGATCGGTAATAAAAGGATTGCCATCATTACGACGTGCCAGGGGAGAAACCTCAGTGGGGTATTCGGTAATGAAGGTAGGATTCATTAAGCGATGCTCAACGGTTTTCTCAAATATTTCTATTTGAATTTTACCCAAACCGTAAGAGTCCTTAAGTGGAATATCTAAATCTTTAGCGACCTTACGCGCAGCTTCAATATTATCAATATTCGCAGCCGTTAAATTGGGATTAAAGTGCAAGATAGAGTCAAACACAGATAGCCTTGCAAACTTGCTCCCATAATCATAGGTTTCACCCTGGTATTCGATTTCAGTTTTACCCATTACATCTCTAGCTAAACCATGTAATAGCGACTCTGTAATATCCATCAGGTCATTGTAATCGGCATAGGACTGATAGAATTCCAGCATTGTAAATTCAGGGTTATGACGAGTAGAAACACCTTCGTTACGGAAGTTACGGTTAATTTCAAATACTTTTTCGAAGCCTCCCACCACCAGGCGCTTTAGATAAAGCTCTGGTGCGATACGCATAAACATCGGCATATCCAGTGCATTATGATGTGTTTCAAATGGACGTGCGGTTGCGCCGCCTGGGATAGCTTGTAACATGGGTGTTTCCACATCCATAAAACCACGATCTTCAAAGAAGCGACGGATATAGGTGATGATTTTTGAGCGTAGCTGAAAAGTTTCACGCACTTCCTGGTTCATCACCAGATCAACATAGCGCTGACGATAGCGGGTTTCCTGATCTGACAGGCCATGAAATTTTTCTGGTAATGGACGCAGGGACTTTGTTAACAAACGCACACTGCTCACTTTGATAGAAAGCTCATTTGTTTGTGTTTTAAATAAGGTACCTTCAGCGCCGATAATATCGCCGATGTCCCATTTTTTAAAACCATCATTATACAAACCTTCTGGCAGTGCATCTCTCTGTAAAAACAACTGAATACGCCCACTCATATCCTGGACTTGTGCGAAGCTGGCTTTACCCATAATACGTTTTGCCATCATGCGACCAGCAATGGAAACTTCTACATCCAGTTCCTCTAGCTCTTCTTTAGTTTTTGAGTCGTATAGCTCATGACACTCAGCCGCTAATATATTGCGACGGAAATCATTCGGGAAGGCATTGCCGAGCTCTCGCATGGCCGTTAATTTTTCACGACGTTGCGCAATTAGCTTATTTTCATCTAACGGCTCGTCTTTTGTATCCGGTGTATTCTTTTCTTCGCTCATGGTGTTTTCTTTTGTGTGCTAATGCTTAATTAATCGTTAAATTTTATAACTATTTTTATAAACCGCTTTTTAAACTGGCTTCTAAAAACATATCGAGGCCACCATCAAGTACGGCTTGTGTATTACCCGTTTCAACATTGGTTCTTAAATCTTTTATACGCGATGAATCGAGTACATAGGAACGTATTTGGCTGCCCCAGCCTATATCGGATTTAGTATCTTCCAGAGCCTGTTGATCACCGCGCCGTTTTTGCATTTCCAGCTCATACAATTTTGCTTTAAGCTGCTTCATCGCACTGGCTTTATTCTTGTGCTGAGATCGATCACTTTGACACTGTACAACAACATTGGTTGGGTTATGTGTGATACGTATCGCTGATTCTGTTTTATTGACGTGCTGCCCACCCGCACCCGATGCGCGATAGGTATCTATGCGTAAATCGGCAGGATTAATCTCTATATCGATATCATCATTCACTTCTGGCGAAACAAACACTGAGGCAAATGAGGTATGCCTGCGACTTCCAGAATCGAAAGGCGATTTTCTAACCAGGCGATGTACACCGGTTTCGGTACGTAACCAACCATAAGCATAGTCACCTTCAAAGCGAATGGTAGCACCTTTAATACCTGCCACATCACCCGCAGTTGCTTCCATCAATTCCGTTTTAAAGCCGTGTGATTCACCCCAGCGCAAGTACATACGCAGAATCATTTCTGCCCAGTCCTGGGCTTCTGTACCACCGGAGCCGGACTGTATATCCAAAAAGGCGTTAGCTGAATCCATTTCGCCGGAGAACATACGACGAAACTCCAGCTCTTCAATACGTTTTTCCATTACCGCCAAATCATCGGCAACTGACTGCATACTTTCTTCGTCGCCCTCTTCAACCGCCATCTCTAACAATTCAGATGCATCTGTAAGGCCGTTATTCAGCGTTTCAATGGTCAGAACAATGGCCTCCAGGCGTGACCGCTCCTGGCCGAGCTTTTGTGCACGTTCCTGATCATTCCACACATTAGGCTGTTCTAGCTCGCGTGTAACTTCATCTAGTTCTTCTTTACGAGCATCAAAGTCAAAGATACCCCCTAAGCGCATCACGGCGTACTTCAAGGTCGGCTATTTGATTTTGAATGGGATTAACTTCAAGCATGGAATATTACGATCGCTTTATGTGGGGATAATAGTTTAGTTTCAATAAAGCACGCTATATTACCTTATATCCGCTGTTCCATCTATTGCTTCTCATGCTCTAGAACCTACAAAATACTGATTGTTATGCCTTCTTGAGTGATTTTTGCTCTGCTGACTTCTTAGCCACATCATTACGCAAGTAAACCGGCTGGGCCTGTGCCGCATCAACTGCATTACCCTGCGCAAACTCATAAGCCGCCAATTCAACAATACTCGCAGAATGTGGTAAATAATGCTCGAAACTAAAGCTTAGAGCACTACCTAGCTGTTGATTTAGCTGATCTGCATAGCTCTTCCAGGCCGACCCTGAACCACACCATGCTTGCTCGTTTGGTAATTGCATCGCTTCAGGTGGAGAAACCTGCTCTTCACCGAGTAATTTCATTAAGCCATTATCCGCCAGTTGATAACAACCCCAATAAACACCGCCCATGCGTGCATCTATACCCGCCACAACATTTTCCGTGTGCTGCTGGTTATAAGTAGACTGTGCAATAGATGCCAAAGTAGAAATGGGTACAACCGGCAAATCAGCGGCAAAGGCCAGACCATGGGTTACACCAGTCGCAATCCTCACACCGCTAAATGAGCCTGGGCCACGACCAAATGCAATCGCATCTAAAGCCGCTACTGATAGCTCGGCATCCGCAAGTAAGCCCTCAATCATTTTAAGGATTAGCTGCGTATGTTCGCGCGGCGCAAGCTGAAATTTAGCGTTTATTTCACCATCAATATAGAGCGCAGCGGAACAAGCCTCAGTAGCCGTATCTAATGCCAGGAGTTTCATCAAACATTATCTTCCATCAATAAAAACAGTTAGTCATTCCAGGATTCATAAAAGGCGTCGACATCTTGCTGTCGAGTCGTTTTTGGCATATCCGGTAAACTTTGCAAGAATACTTTGCCGTATTGTTTGCTGCGTAAGCGGTTATCACCAATCATCAGCACACCGTAATCTTTCATGTCACGAATCAATCGCCCTGCGCCCTGCTTTAATGCAATAACCGCCTGTGGTAATTGATAATCCATAAATGGATTGCCGCCTTGCTTACGAATTCCATCAAGTCGCGCCTGCATAACAGGATCACCCGGTGATGCAAATGGCAGCTTATCTATAATTACACAGGATAGCGCTTCACCTCGTACATCAACGCCCTCCCAAAAACTTCCCGTGCCTAATAATATCGCATTACCTAACTCACGAAATTTTTTAAGTAGTTGGTGTTTAGGCAATGAGCCCTGTATCAAAATTGGATAGTTTAACTTACGCTCTAAAAACTTGGCCGCTTCATTCAACGCACGGTAACTCGTAAACAATACAAATGCTCTACCTTTACTTGCCTGCAATACCGGTATTGCTCTTTCTATTAATTTTTCTGTGTAATCATAACTGGAAGGCTCAGGTAAATTTTCGGGTAAATACAATAGCGATTGTTGCTGATAATCAAAAGGGCTATTCCAGTTACCTTTTTCATATTGATCCAGACCTAAGCGCTGAGCAAAATGCGAGAAGTCATGGTTCACCTCTAGCGTGGCCGAAGTAAATATCCAGGCACCTGGCAGTGCATCTCTTTGCTGTTTAAACAGGCCAGCTATATCAAGCGGTGTTGAGTGCAGAATAAATCCTTTAGTGAAGGTTTCATACCAATAAATATTCCCAGTTTTTGCATCCGTATTATCACCATAACTCTTAAAGTTATGATAAATAATGGAACAACGCTCATAACACTGTTCAAGGCCACGACCTCTTTCTGCTGCAATGTGTAAACTTTCCATTAACTCTTCTAGTACACGGGTTAAATTTTCAGCGGCCTTTTTAAGTGCCGGTTTATTTTCAATTTTACTCCAGGTATCACGCTGTTTATCTGCGCCTAAGGCTAATCTAAACTGAGCCATCGTTGTTTTTAGTTCATCACAGGCATCACGTATCGAATGCATATCTGGTGCATCTTTTATCTGTTCTGCAATACTGTCATTAATAATATTATTTAACTGCCTGCTACTAAATCCTTTACCAAAAAAACGCGATGCAACCTCGGGTAACTGATGTGCCTCATCAATTATAAAGGTATCAGCGGCGGGCAATAATTCACCAAAACCTTCTTCTTTAATCGCCATATCCGCTAACAGTAGATGATGATTAACCACAACTATATCGGCTTCCTGTGCGTCACGACGCGCCTTAACAACATAACAATTAGAGTACTCCGCACACTCACTGCCTAAGCAATTATCTGCTGTAGAGGTGACCACGGGCCAAACACGTGAGTCTTCAGAAATTTCTGACATCTCTGCCACATCGCCATGCTTTGTTTGTTTTGACCAACGCCTGATACGCGACAAGTGATCTTGTGTTTCACGCGTGAGAAAGGCCAGTTCATCCGCAATACCCAAACGATACAAACATAAATAGTTAGAGCGCCCTTTCAATAAGGAACAGGGTAAATCTAATTTAAGGGCTTTTTTAACGAGCGGTATATCAGTATGGAATAACTGATCTTGCAAGTGCCGAGTACCGGTGGAAATAATGACTTTTTTATTAGAAATAATGGCTGGCACGAGGTATGCGAATGTTTTCCCAATACCTGTGCCTGCTTCGGCGATTAAAACTTTTTTACTATTGATTACGCTCTGAATAGTAGCACCGAGTGCTTGCTGTCCCGCTCTTGCTGTAAAGCCTTCAATGGCATGCGAAAAGACACCATCCCCACTTAATAAATCTGCTGCATCTGTCAAAATATTTACCTGTTGGCAGAGTTGATTATGTCATCATTAAATACTTTTAATGGATGATTATTTTTAATGTAGCTATTTGAACGTTCTGCATACTGCTTTGCCTGAGGCATTTTATCTAGATGAGCATAAACCGCCGCCATGCGCGACCAAATTTCTGGGTAGCGTGGCTTAATACGAATAGCTCGTTCAAGCGTGACAATAGAATCTGATATTTTAGATTGATGATATTGTGCATCGGCTAAATTCATTAAACGTTTGATAACCGCAGGAAGCTCAGGATTATCCGCCACAGGTAATATACTCAGGTTTTCTATAAATCCCTCTTTAGAGCCCACTCCCGTGCTGACAGAACAGCTACTTGTGAACAAGAAAAAACCCAATAAACAAACTGATATAGCTAATTGAATAAGCGTTTGAGCTGATTGATTAAACCGCCTGTGGTACATGTAGCCTTCTCTTTAGGTGCTGTGCCAGTAATAAAAGGTAATTTTACCGCACCTTGGCAATTTTTATCCGATAATCCACCGGATTTAAGGTCAATCCAGTGCTCAGATATGCCTGTCGGCACATCCGATGAAATATTCTCCGTGTTAATATTCTGCATAATATCAGACCATAACTCCAGAGCGCCCGAAGCCCCCGTTAATCCCGTACTCTTATTGTCATCACGACCTATCCAGACCACTGCCAGATGTTCCCCTGAAAAGCCTGCGAACCAGCTGTCTCGAGTGTCGTCAGTAGTGCCTGTTTTACCCGCTACTTTTATGGGTAAAGTACTGGATAATTTTTTTGCAGTGCCTGTTTGTGTTACCTGGTGCAATGTATAATTTACCAGATAGACTGATTTGTCATCCAGTGATTTACTAAAGCTTAAAGGGTAACGCTTGAGTGGTTTATTTTCTTTATCCAAAACTTCACGTATCACTCTGAGTGGAATATGGTAGCCATCGGCAGAAAATGTCTGGTACATATTGGCAACATCAAGTGGTGACAAATTAAATGCACCTAATGTCATAGATGGATAGGCAGGAATGTTTCTTGTAACACCTAAGTTATGCAGGCTATCAGAAATATCAGATAGGCCTACATCTAGACCTAATCTGACAGTTGGAACATTTCGTGAATCTTTCAGCGCTTCGAAAAGACTAATATCACCTGAATATTTTTTATCATAATTCATTGGCGACCAGACATTTTCTTTGGATGTTTTTATATGTAAGGGTTCATCTTTTAACATACTTGCCAATGTATATTTTTCAGGCCTTTGTAAGGCTGTTAAATAAATTGCCGGCTTAATTAGGGAACCTATCTGCCTTACAGCATCAAGCGAGCGATTGAATCCCGAAAATTTAGGATCCCTGTCAGATACTAAAGCCTGTATTTCACCTTGCTCACTTGATGCAATAATCACAGCTGTTTGTAACTGAGAAGTATTATTTCTATTTAATTCCAGCTTAGGAATAATCGATACTACACTCAGCTCCGCCTTATCTTGAACAATGGGATCAATACTGGTAAATATTTTTAGCCCCGCTGTTTTTAAATCTTCTTCATTGTAGTCCTGCTGTAATTGCCTTTTAACCAGCCCCATCAGTGCAGGATATCGATTACTAGATAGCTTTGGTTTATTACTCACGCCTAAAGGCATAGAGGCGTATTTATCATATTGAAATTTTGATAGCACATCACGTTCATACATTAGTTCTAAAACCTGGTTTCTACGCGATTTTGAACGAGCGGGATTTCGCCTGGGTTCATACCATGATGGACCTTTAACAAGGCCAACCAGCAGTGCCATTTGGTCACGGCTAATTTTTTGCAGTGGCTGAGAAAAATAAAACTGGCTAGCCAGTTGAAACCCGTGAATTTGGTTACTGCCATTTTGCCCAAGGTATACTTCATTAATATAGGTTTCGAGTATGAGCGATTTGTCATAATGAAATTCGAGCAATAAAGCCATAATGGCTTCGTTGATTTTTCTGATTAAAGTTCGCTCCGAGGATAAGAAAATATTTTTAACCAGTTGTTGTGTAAGTGTACTCCCCCCCTGAACCGTTTTACCGGCAACTACATTAGCAAAAAATGCACGGGCAATAGAAAGCGGGTCAATCCCCCAATGCTGATAAAATCGTCTATCTTCCACTGCCAGTAATGCCAAAATCAAATCATCAGGCACATCTTCTAATTTGATTAATTCTCGTTCTTCTTTTTGTTTTGGGTATATACCGGCAATTTTTATAGGTTCTAAACGAAATACAGCAATATCCCTGTTTGAATTAAGCTCTTCAATTTTTTCAATAAAATTTCCCGTAATTGACAGCCTTACAGCTTTCGAAGATCGTGCTCCGTCTCCAAATTCAAACTCACGGGATACAAATTCAACATTTGAATGATTATATATTCTGTATTGCCCTGGCTTACTCGGACGAGTATCCACTTTAGTATAATCCAGGCTATTTAGCTCATTAACAATATCGCCCACATGTATCTTTTTATTTTTAAACAGCTCTAATGGCCGTGCGTAAACTGACGACGGAAAAGACCATATTTTACCTGACATTTTTTCTGTTATTTGAATATCTAAATATACAATGTATAAACTTGATATTAAAAATACAATTAATACCAAGGAAGCTGTTATTTTATTAAAAAGAACTCTTTTGAATGTATAGCGAGATTTTGATTTTTGTTTCGATGATTTTGTTTTTCTTTTTTTGGCAGGCATATTTAACTAAACGCTTGGAAATTCATATAATTTAACTGATAGATACAACTTATTAACCAGTATAAATAAAAAAGGCATCTAAAGATGCCTTTTTATCAAATTTATTTCAACGGCAAGTGGACAGAAATCTTGCCTGCTTGCCTTTGCAGGGGTCTGATTCAAAAGACGCTTTACCAGGCGCCTCTTTTGCACTTTCTTTTACAACCGCTTCCTCTTGTTGTGAAGCTGAGGCTGCTCGCTGTTTTGCAATCCTTGCCTTTTCTTTAGCTAATTCAGCTCTTTCGGCATCTAATCTTTTCTTTTCATTGGCCAACTTTATAGCTTCAACGTTTTTCTTCGACTGACGCTTAGCTTCTTCAGCTAAACGAGCTTTCTCTGCTTGTTGCTTTTTCTTATTTTTAATGGCGTCTTCTTCCGCTTTTTTGTTTTTTGCAGCCTCTAATGCAATCGCTCGTTTCTTTGCCGTTTTTTCACGAATTCTTGCAAGCTCTTCCTCTACTGCAATCGCTTCGTGCTCAGCTTCTGATACACCATTAAATTTCGCCTTATTCAACCAGGTTAATGCATTATTAAGGCTTTTAGGCACACCGACACCTGCCGCGTACATTTTACCTAAATAATACTGCGCATCGGGGTTACCACTCGCCGACTCCTGACGTAAAACACCTAACTGAGTTTTCGAATGATTATTCATTCCATTCGATTTTATATCCAGATAAAGAAGCTTATATACAGCTTTTTTATGATCTTGTGCAGCCGCCTTTTCAAACCAGGTTAAGGCTATTGCGGGATCTTTTTGCACACCTTTACCGGTTTCATACATTTCACCCACTTTATATTGTGCTTCTGGGTTGCCCTGTTCAGCCAGTTTAACTTGAAAACGAAAGACACCCGATGATATATCGGCATGCATAGTAATAGGCATAAACAGACTAATTATGAATATAAATTTTATAATCTTTCGCATCTGATTCCGTCCACGCCCCTACTTTCAAAAACAAGCCCTCCATTTAAGTGAAGGGCCTTAATTCAATATATTGTAATACTTTACCTAAAAGATAATATCCACCGCAACGCTCACAAGCGACATTTTATCTTCTACAAGCCCTGAGCTAAACGGCTGATATAAACCCAGGTTACCGGCATTATTCTCAAGCTCCGTGGTCTGGTATTCCATTTTCAATGCCGCACTGTCATTTAGCTCATAGCGCAGGCCTAAGGTAATGGAATCCTGACGTGCACCCTGAGATGGCCCTGGCTGACCTGAACCGGCGAAATTCGTTGGGTCAAATGCAGCCATTGGTTCTGAATCAATGGTGGCAAAGGTTACATGCGGCAAATATTTGCCCATGCGATAACCCAGGGTTATATAGTAACCATCCTGATCGGAAAACAGTGCATCAAAGGGAACCGCATTAAAGCCCTGCCCTAAAGTACCTTTATCAGACTCAATGTCGCGCGTTGTATATTCGGTGTAGCCTACAAAATTGGCGATATCCCAGGATAGGCTCGCAACCGACAGTGTGGCGGAGCCTTCACTGTTTAAAGCACTCGCTGTATCGACTGTAGAAACGTCTGTCTGGAATGTACTAATCTGGAATGTAAACGCTCTATTTTCCAGGCGTAACGCCATACCCACATAATTATCGGCAAAGAAGTTCACCGTGGGCTGGCCGGGTACCCCTTCCGTATTAGAGCCAAAATAGGGCTGGAAACCAAAGTTCATATCACCAATTCTTGTTTGATACAGCAACTGCACACCAATAATACTATCAACCGGCATATTGCTATAGGCTTCAGCTGGCGGCCTTATCCACGGATACGCATAACCCACTTCCAGGTAATCTGAGATAAGAAATACCGGCTGCTTAATTCGGCCCACACGTAAATTGGTTGATTCACTGGCTGTATAATCAAGATACGCCCACTCTATATCCATAGAATAGTTATCATCTTCCGCCGAGGCTAGAATTTGCGCGACCGCCTGCATGTCTTCAGCTACATCAGCTGTTACCTGCAAACCAAATTTAGAATCTTGTAAAAACGTCACGTCATCTTTAACTTCATCTAAATAGACTACTTTACTACCGTCAGTTTGGCTTTGGTTATGAACGGCTAAACCGGCTGTAAGATACCCATCAAGTTCAACGGCCCTGGCCTGATAGCTCATCACTGAAGTCCCTAGCAGAGCAGAATATAAAATAACTTTGTTCATCACGCAGCCTCTTTATGCTTTATTGATAAGACACAAATACTAAATAGTTTAAAAAGTGATTGTATACTTATGAAATTATTAGATTTAATTAAATTAGTTCTGAATATAGTTAACAAAACTTAATTGGTCAAATAAGTATTAATTAATATATTCAAAAAAATCAATCGACAATGGCGTAAATGAAATATACGCCGGAAGTATCAATTGTAAGCCATTGTTTTTAATAGCATTTATTATAAAAAACCTTATTTATGTCTGGCATGCTGCCTTGTTTTAGAGGTATCTTTTTTCTTTATTACTTTTTTAAACGGCCTTTTACCTGCCTGCTTCGGATGTTTCCTGGTCACTGCACGCTCAGCATATGGATTAACACCTGTTTTATACTCTAAACGCATTGGCGTTCCCTTTAAGCCAAGTGCATCAATAAAATAATTCATTAAATAACGGCTATAAGATGTAGGCACCAAATCAGTCTGATTACCGTGCACAATAATTATAGGTGGGTTCATTCCGCCTTGGTGTGCATAGCGTAATTTAATTCTACGCCCACGGACGGTAGGTGGCTGATGCCCTTGAATCGCATTATTTAATATTCGCGTGAGCTCAGATGTAGGCAAATCCTTGGTTGCTGAATCATACGCCTGGTTAATGGCCTTGTAGAGCACACCGACCCCAGACCCATGCAATGCCGAGATGAAGAAGATTTCTGCAAACTGCACAAAACTCAGCCTGCGCTGTAAATCTTCCTTTATGCACTGCTTATCGTATTCGTCCAGTCCATCCCATTTATTTATCGCAATAATAAGCCCACGACCTGAATCTATGGTGTAACCCAGTAAGTGCAGATCTTGATCACTAATGCCCTCTCTAGCATCGATCATGATTATGGTTACATTTGAATGGTCAATAGACTGCAGCGTTTTAATCACACTAAATTTTTCTATATTTTCTTTAACACTTCTCTGGCGACGCACTCCCGCCGTATCAATGAGCGTATAGTCACGACCACCATGTTCAAAAGGAATATAAATACTGTCTCTCGTCGTGCCCGGCATATCCATTGCGACGACACGCTCCTCACCCAGCATTCTGTTAACCAGTGTGGATTTTCCCACATTGGGCTTACCTACAATCGCCACCTTAATGCCACGATTATTGGGATCTTCATCCTCCCATTCAGGCCAATCTCTGAGTAAATTTTCAACTAATTGCGTAACACCCCGCTTATGTGCCGCCGCAATAGGGTGTGACTCCGCAAAGCCTAATGATGCAAAATCGGCTTGCGCCTGTTCTATATCGATACCATCGGTTTTATTAATAACCAGTTGCATGTTTTTACCCATGCGCCTTATTTGAAGAGCAATGGATTCATCCGCCGCGGTAAGCCCGCCTCTACCATCCACCATAAAGAGCACAAGGTTCGACTCTTCAATAGCCAGTAACGTTTGCTTAGCCATTTGTTCGTCTAGTTCTTCTGACTCACCGCTCAAGCCACCCGTATCTATAACAATATAACTTTTGTCTTCATAAGAAGCATGGCCATATTTTCTATCACGGGTTAAGCCAGAGTAATCCGCTACAAGGGCGTCACGGCTCCGGGTCATCACATTAAAGAGTGTTGACTTACCAACATTTGGACGACCAACCAGTGCGATTACGGGTAACATATTCTTTCCAGAGCAGAAGCTTATAAGGTAAACAGTAGAGGGCCATAGCGGCCCTATAATTTAGTGCATTTTATCGCATTCGAGTGCGACTAGCGACAGTTATGCTTGTGAAAACTAATGTAGCAAAACTTCAGTATCATCATTTACAGAAGACCTTATCTGCTGCATAGCATCCAGCTGTGTGTCATTAATTAATAACTCACCTTGATGCATACTAATTTTAGACAGATATACGCCCTCATTTTTTACTAGCCAGTTCTCCCCAAGCATCGCCTTTAAGTTATCATTAACTTTTCTTGACATCGATTCATTGCCGCTCACATTAAGCACATTGCCAATTTTTGTTGAGCCATGGTTTTCAGGAAAATTATCTAAGTTCCAGGCAATTAATTTCTTCATTAATGGTTCATCTATCGACATATTTAATTCAAAATTAATAGCCTTTAGCAACAGCAATGGATCCATGGAGACATTAGTGTCTATATCATCTAATTTAAATTCCATATCAGCCTCAAGCTTTCCAAGTTCGCTGTTAATACTCAGTGGATTAATATTCACTTCTGCCTGCTTTATCAGGCTAGGCATTATTTCCATCATTTGAGTTAGCATCATAGAATTAATTGTTTCTGCAGGAACACCTTGTTTAAGCTGACTATCTAATGCTATTTTCATTTTCCGGATCCGCAGAAAATCATTCGCATTAAGCCCATTAAAACTAAAATTCAACGCTATTGGTCCAAATTTCTGGTTTGATGCTAATATTTCTCTCGCACTTACTTGCGAACCAGAGCTTATCAACTCACCCTCTTCTGACGTGATGGAATGCAGTATTAATTTTCTTACTGCAAATTGCTCTTCTGCCGAATCTATATTTATGCTGCCAACTGAAATAACGGTGTCACCAATCAATAACTGATTATTCCCTATACGACCTGAGAAGCTAATAACTGATTCCTCTAAGCGCATACCAAAATGCGTCTTTTGCATCTTCAACATAGGGGCTGTCATTTCTCCCTTCACATGACCATTAGCAGATGAAAGAAATTGTGTATAAATAGCACCAGAAGACTCTAAGTGAACAGATTCTATTCCTTCTTGAATTTGCGTGTTAATAGCCGGTACATATACCTGGCTATTAACATCTCCATTAAAGTCAATTAAGTGTTGATACAACAGGGGACTAACTCCCGATATAATGTACCTGTTTTTTTTAAAATGAGCGGCTTCTATATCTAATTCACCCTTTATGACAGCCGCTATCAGAGGCGACTTACCTTGACTAATTAAACCGAGATAAATTGGCCCGTGAACAATTTCTTCTTTAAATAAAATAGGATTAGGATAATCAGGAAGATTTAATACAAGGCTTGCCTGTGATGAAAAAAAGCCCTGACTGTATTTTGATACCTGTAAATCAAGTTGTGAAATTTTTGATAGCTGATTTATTAAATTGACATAATCCGATTTTGCTTTGTAACCAATGGCATATGGACTTAATGCAAGCAGCACAAATACAAGTAAAATAATCCATATTGAAATTTCTAAAATACTAAGCCTTTTAGCACTCATATGAATCCTTTTTATTATAGGTATTTGCTCTGGCTTATAATTAAATAATAATTATTATTAATCTGTAAAATACATAAGCGCTGGAATTAACAATCTAAAGACACAGTGAGTTTTCTTAAACATAAAACTCACTGCAAATAAAACCTTATTGAATAGTATACGCGGAAAGCTCACCGTCACGGGTTAGCACATAAACAACATCATTATGTACAACAGGTGGCACAAGCACACCTGAGCCATCAGTATCAACTCTAGCTAAAAAGCGTCCATCAAATTGTGACAACCAATGAATATAGCCTTCAAAGTCTGCAACTAAAATAGTATTTTTCATTGCAACAGGACGCGTAATATTACGCGCAGCTAACTTTTCCTGTTTCCACATAGTTGCACCGTTTGACGCATCATATGCCCACAAATGATCTTTATCATCGGCTAAATACAAATTCGAGACAGCATACTCAACCCCGCTATAGGTGGATGTTTTTCGACTCCAGTTAAGCTGTCCACGACGAATATTCAATGAAACCACTCTACCCTGATAACTTGCTATATATAATGTATCGCCTATTACAACGGCATTTCCATCTATATCAATTAGACGCTCAAGTTCCGAACGCCCACTGGGTGTCGCTATAGGTATATCAAATACTGCATTACCACTAAGCAAATCAAGCGCCACTAAACGCCCACTGTCCAGGCCACTAAAGACATAGCCTTTTGTAATAATTGGAGTACTGTTTCCACGTAAGCTTAAGGCAGGAACATCTCTCTTATATGTCCATTTTTCAGCACCATTCTCTATGTCCAGAGCTGATAAACGGCCATCAACAGAGCGAATAATAACAACCCCAGCCGAAATTTGAGCTGGCATTAGCACTTCTGAAGTAGCATCAATCTGCCATAATAATTTTCCCTCATCATCAAGCATAATGACATGACCATCTCGGCTGGTAACAAGCAGATGATTTTCATCACCGCCAACACCACCACTTAAGATCATATTCAACTCAACTCGCCAGAGTTCATCGCCAGAATTAATATCAAATGCAGTTACATTACCATCACGATCAGCAACAATAATTTTTTCGCCGACGATTAGTGGGAATAGCTTTATATATTGCTGCCCTACGCCATTACCCGTACTAGCACTCCATAACTCATTAATTTTTATACTTTCTTCAAAATCAACAAGCTCCGTTGGGGGCTCCGCATTATCTGAATTCGAGCACGATAAAATAAATAAGCAGCCTAAAAAAGTAATTAAATAACGCATCATGCTGAAGGTTCTAATTTATCTGTTATTGCGTTTTTATGAGTCAAGCTAATATCATCAATTTTATGTTGCAACCAACGACCTGGTGATTCAGATGCCGCCATTGCTTGTTGATAAGCCGACTTTGCCTGTGGCATATCGCCTTTGAGAACTAATACATCACCTTTTAGCTCAAATACCATTGCATTGAAACTATTGGGAAAAGTCTCATTCAGGATAGCCAGTGCTTTATCCAACTGTTGTGTATTTAATAACAAACGAGCTAATCGAACTTTTGCTAAATACTTAATTTCATCCTGCTGAGCATTTGTCACCAGCCAATCTAATTGCTGTTGAGCTTTAACAAACTCACCACTAGCCATTTGTTGCTTGGCTAATAATAATGCTGCCAAACCGGCATATGGAGTATCTGAATATTCAGCCTGTAACTCATTAACTCTAGCCATTTGTTCATTCACAGTTGTAAGATTTTCTACACTCCCAGCAACCTGTTCATAAAGCACACTTGCGCGCTCTGTATGCACTATTGTTGTATCCTGGTAATACTGCCAGCCGAAAATTGCCGATATGCCAACAGCTATACCACCAATAATATTAGTTGAATTTTCTTTCCACCATTTTTTAATGGCGTCTAATTGTTGTTCTTCTGTTTCAAAGTCCATAATCTTCTCAATCAAATCGATTTTTGTTTATATTAATTAGATCGTCTTTAGCACATCAGCTAATTGTGTCTGTTTTATAATTAGTTGTTCTTTATCTTCACGTAAAAATTTCACGCTGATAGTTTCATTCGCAATTTCATCTTCACCTAGTAATAATGCAATAAATGCTTGCGATTTATTTGCTTTTTTCATTTGGCTCTTAAATGAGCCGCCACCACAATTTGTTTGCAATACCAAATGGGGCAATTGGTCGCGAACCATTTCGACAAGCGACAAACCTTTTAGTTGCGCCTGCTCACCTTGCATAATAACAAACACATCAGGTGCACTGCTTAGCTTCGTACCGGCATCTTCCAAAAGCGATAACAGGCGTTCTATACCCATAGCAAAACCTGCCGCAGCTGTAGGCTTCCCGCCTAATTGTTCTACCAGGCCATCATATCGACCACCAGCACAAACTGTTCCCTGTGAACCCAGATCATCAGTTACCCATTCAAACACAGTTTTGCAATAATAATCCAAGCCACGGACTAATCGAGGATTAATATTATATTCAATTCCGGCCGCATCGAGAATCGCCTTTAATGTATTAAAATGATCCTTAGATTCCTGATCCAGATAATCCATTAGTTTAGGCGCTGCTTCTATCATCTCTTGCATCAGCGGATTTTTACTATCAAGCACACGCAGAGGGTTACTTTCTAAACGACGCAAAGAATCCTCATCAAGCAAGTCCCTATGTTTAGTTAAATAATCAACTAATACACTTCTATATGCATTCCTTGATTCTGACGTACCCAAAGTATTCAGTTCTAAACGAATATTTTGCAGGCCCAACAATTTCCATAGGCGTGAAGATATTAAAATCAATTCCGCATCAATATCGGGCGTATCAACACCAAATGTTTCAACACCCACTTGATGAAATTGTCGATAACGACCTTTCTGTGGCCGCTCATGACGAAACATGGGGCCTATATACCAGAGGTGCTGCTGTTGATTATGCAACAAGCCATGTTGAATACATGACCTTACGCAACTTGCCGTACCTTCAGGACGCAACGTCAGACTATCGCCATTACGATCAGAAAAAGTGTACATCTCTTTTTCTACAATATCGGTTACTTCACCAATTGAACGACAAAACAGATCTGTTGATTCAACAACAGGCATACGTATTTCACTATAGGCATAGCTTTTTAAAAGGTCTTTTACAGTAGCTTCGAAAAACTGCCACAGTGGTGATTGTTGTGGAAGAATGTCATGCATTCCTCTGATACTTTGAATTTTATTTGACATATTACTTTTTTATCTATTTCTACCGCTTGTTACTTCCGAGTTTTCCGAGACAATAATGTTAGCAATATTTTTTTTACTCACTATCAAGTGCTCAAAATTAACAATTTTATTGTTTACCTCAATACGTATTTTAGATGCCGCACCTAAAAACACTTTAAATGGAGCCTGTCCATAAATTTTTTCTTCTTCATTTTTTACCATCAATCGATAAAAAAGTCGTTTACCTGTTGCATCAAAAACTTCACACCAGGACTCACCAAGAGCAGTTAGTATTAACTCATCGACTTGAGTAGCCAGGTCATTATCTGTTACAGGTAATCCCTCATCTGCTACTTCCAGCTTATCTAACAATGCAGCATCGAAATCACTCAACGGTTCATCAATTAATTCTGCTGGATCCGTTTCAATCTGCTGCACATTATGAGAGTCAACATCTAAGCTACCAAAGTTTGATATATTTTCCGGTTCGTATGATTCTTCTGAATTAGGGACTGTATCCGATTGAAACAACCAGGCTATTAACAATAATAAAATTATTGACAGCGCCATAACAATAGCTGCTTTATTACTTGTATCTTTTTGTTCTTCAGGAACAAATGGACTAGGTGACATTTCATTTTTAGCAGCAGGCAGCATACTGTTATACGCTGCAATAGCATCATCAGCCGATACATCTAATATACGCGCATAACCACGTATATAACCAATTACAAATGTTGCAGATGGCAATTTATCCATCTGTGAATTTTCAATTGCGCTTATGATATTCTCAGAAATAAGTAATGAGTGAGCCACATCCGCTATTGATAAGCCCGCTTTTTCACGAGCCTCTCTTAATGGCGCACCAAATTCTTTATTATGTAATATTTCTTCAACTTCACTACCCTGTTCTACTGAAGAATCATTTTCTTCTGTCATTTGTAAGATAGCTCCATTACTTTTTCTGCTTCAGGTGATTCGGGAAAATCTTTTAATAATGTTTGTGATAGTTTTATAAAATTAGGTTTATCGCCTAATGCATGCTCCGCTTGAATTTGTAGCCATAAACTATACGCAGTGGGTTTAGAGTTTGAATGATAACGCTGCATATATGCACGAGCCATCAGGTATTTATTTGAGCGCACACCCAATTCACCCATTGCAAGTAAAGCACTGGATAAATTTGGGTTCACTTTCAAGCCCGCTCTTAAATGCTTCTCAACTACTTTAAAATCAGGATTTTTAGCTTGTAGCATGCAATAACCTAAATTAGCATGCGCAGCCTCTGGTGTATTATAAAACTGGTTATTTAAAGTGATATTAAATTGTTCAAATGCCTCTTCAAGCTTGCCTGTGTCACACAAAAAAGTGCCATAATTATTATGTAACTCAGGATTTCTTGGATCCAGGTCCAGCGCATCGAGGTAGTAGTTTTCGGCCTCATCAATTTTTCCAATCATGGTTTTTAAAACCGCCATAGTTGTATAAGCAGGTACATAGTAGCTATCGTATTCAATCGCTTTTAATAGCTTTTGTTCGGCGATTTCCAGATCACCACGACGAATATAGCCTGATGCCAGCTGAACATTAATCACCGCTGCACTTTTATCTCTTTTTGCCTCTTCTTTCTGTTTTACAGAACCACCGCAGGCCAATAAGGTACTTATTAACAACGCCATTAAGCCATGTTTAATATGTATCATGAATTCATTCCAAGTCTGGGTTTGATGAACTTTCTATCTCTGCGACTTTTATCTTCAATTTTACCGGCTAACTGACCACACGCTGCATCTATATCTTCACCACGTGTTTTACGTATAACGGTAATTAATCCTGCTGCCATTAGCACATCCTGAAATCGGTGTACTGCATTGTTAGAGGATGTTTTATATCCTGAGTCAGGAAATGGATTGAATGGAATTAAGTTGATTAATACGGAGAGACCATCTAACAGTTTTATTAGCTCTTCTGCATCTTGCTTCGAATCATTTGCACCTGCGAGCATCACATATTCGATAGTCAAACGAGAACGTGGTGATCGCTGTGCCATAAACTTGTGGCAGGCTTCCAGTAACATGTCTAAATTATATTTTTTATTGATTGGCACAATATCATTACGCAACTCATCTCGCGTTGCATGTAAGGATATCGCCAACTGAACATCATGACGCTCTGCCAATCGTTCTATCGCTGGCACAACACCTGCGGTACTGACTGTTATGCGCCGTTTACTTAAGCCATAAGCAAAATCATCCATCATGACATCAATGGCCTTCATAACATTGTCAAAATTCAATAACGGCTCACCCATTCCCATTAATACAACATTGGTAATTTTGCGACCCGGTTTTTTTTCTTCTTCGAGTAAGTTATTTGCTATCCAAACCTGAGAAATAATTTCAGCAACCGTTAAGTTACGACTAAAGCCCTGTCGACCTGTTGAGCAAAAACTGCAATCCAGTGCACAACCCACCTGAGATGAGATGCATAAAGTGCCACGATCATCTTCTGGAATAAACACAGATTCAATACGATTACCGTCAGGTAATTCGAGTAACCACTTGCGTGTACCATCAACAGATAACTGATCTGTATCGACTTTAAGCGAGGTGATACAGGCTTTTTCTTTGAGCTGTTCGCGTAAGGCTTTGCTGATATTCGTCATCTGATCAAAGTCAGTCACGTTCAGTTGATGAATCCATTTGGTGATCTGAGAAGCACGAAAGGCCTTCTCGCCAAGTTTGGCGAAGAAGGCCTCCATGTCCTGCCGGTTTAAGCCAAGCAGGTTTGTTTTCTCAATATGAGGAAAATTAACGGGTGCGGTCACAAAGTTCCTCAGCACTAAAGAAATATTCAATTTCTACCTTAGCCGTTTCTGGCGCATCTGAACCATGCACTGCATTTTCATCGATTGATTCTGCAAATTTACCACGAATAGTATCAGGCGCCGCATCTTTAGGGTTAGTTGCACCCATAACATCGCGGTTTTTAGTGATTGCATTCTCGCCTTCAAGCACCTGAACCATCACAGGGCCCGAGATCATGAACTCAACCAGGTCATTAAAAAACGGACGTTCTTTATGTACAGCATAAAAACCTTCCGCTTTTTCACGGCTCAAGTGCATCATTTTTGCTGCAACAATACGCAGACCCGCCTGCTCAAATATGCTGTAAATTTCACCGATAACATTTTTAGCAACTGCATCAGGTTTGATAATAGAGATAGTACGTTCTAGAGACATTAAAAAAGATCCAAAAATATGATTAAAAAGTAAGAGACTGATTATAAACCATTCAGTCAAAGTAAGGCATTTATTAGTAGGGTTTTTACGAGAAACAGTTAGCTTTTCAGTCATTTATACGAAAATCGGGCTGTTTATGCATTTAGATGGCTAGCGCAAATTCCAATATAGGGTACCTCTGATCAAGTTTATAATGCTTCTGCGTGATCTGAAGGGTGCAATTGCAAGGCGCAAAGCGAAGTGAATGGCCCGGTCCTTTGCAAGCTTTGTAACACGGCAAGTGCGCCCTTCAGAACTCGCCCAGAGGGGCTTACAGGTTTGCCCGTGCTCTGCGTTAGCTTTTTTCACCAGGTGCCTACATGCTTTCAAAAACCTGTCTTGATCACGAACAAACCTGTAAGCCAGAAGTATCATAGACTTGATCAGAGGCACCCTAGTCTTTTTCGTCAATCCAGGTCATCTGGATAGCCTCAAGGATCTTCTCATTTGAGGCATCCGCTGCATCATCAAAGTCGTCTAGATCACACACCCATTGATGAAGGTCTGTAAATCTGACGTATTGAGGGTCCTGGTCTGGGTGCTTTTCATCTAACGCAATCGCTATATCCAGTGTATCTGTCCATTTAAGACTCATGGCATTACCTCTAGTTAATGGTTTTCAGACACCATGTTAATCGTGTATTTGGGCAGTTCAACAACCAGATCGGTATCAGCCACAACGGTTTGGCAGCTCAGGCGCGAATCCGGATCAAGCCCCCACGCTTTATCAAGCATGTCATCTTCATCATCTGTGTTCTCATTGAGAGAATCACCACCTTCACGCACATGCACATGACAGGTTGTACAGGCACATGACTTTTCACAGGCATGTTCTATTTCAATATCATTACGCAGGGCAGCATCACAAATGGTCTCACCTGGATTGGCTTCAATTACAGCACCTTCAGGGCATAAGCCTTCATGGGGCAAAAATATAATTTGCGGCATCGCTCGCTCTCTTCTTTATTTAAGTAAAATCAACGATTTTTTTAAACATTAATCGTTATTAAATTCTTCGACCTTATGACCTGCCATTGTTTTTTGAACACTGGCGTTCATTCGTCTTGCTACATAACCAGCACTGGCTGTTTCTAAATTTGCCATCGCTGATTTAAGTTCCTGTGCATCTTTAGCTTGATGACGTGCAGCCGCTAAATTTGCACGCGCAGAAAGTATCGCTACTTTTTCATCTTCGCTGAGCATTTCATCAGCATCATCAGCCATGGCTGAGTCAATCGCTTCAAGGACGCGATCAGCTTCTACTTGCTGCTCGCGCAAACTACGCACATCTTTATCTTCACCAGCAAATTCCATTGAGGCTTTAAGCATGGCTTCAATTTCTGCATCCTGTAAGCCGTAAGATGGCTTAACTTCTACACTGGCTTCTACGCCAGAGTTTTCTTCTTTAGCAGACACACTTAAAAGGCCATCGGCATCCACCTGGAAAGTAACCCTGATTCTTGCAGAACCGGCAACATGGGGTGGAAACCCTCTCAGTTCAAACCGCGCCAGTGAACGACAATCATCAATTAACTCACGTTCACCCTGCACTATATGAACAGCCATAGCTGTCTGGCCATCTTTATAGGTTGTGAAATCCTGTGCTTTCGAAACAGGAATAGGCGTATTACGCTGAATAATTTTTTCCGCCAAACCACCCATGGTTTCTATACCCAGTGACAAGGGTAAAACATCCATCAACAATAAATTACCATCAGGGTCATTACCTGCCAATGCATTGGCCTGAATTGCCGCGCCAATTGCAACAACGCGATCAGGATCGATATCAACGCGCGGCTGTGTATTAAAGAACTCACCCACTAACTCACGCACGCGTAATGTCCGGGTAGAACCACCGACCATTACAACGTCCAACACCTGATCTTTTTCAATTTCAGCGTCACGTAATGCACGACGACAGGACATCAATGTTTTCTTAATCATGGGGTCTATTAATTGATGAAAAATATCACGCGTTAATGTACCAAACCAGGTTTTCGACTCATCAAACTTAATGCTTATTTCAGATTGATCCTGTTCACTTAAATTTTCTTTCGCGGCGCATGCTTCCTGTAAAACCAAACGCAAAGTCCCGGCACTTAAGTCATTAGCATTTAAACCCGCCTGGGCAATCACCCACTCAGCAATTGCGTGATCGAAATCATCACCGCCCAATGCACTATCACCACCCGTAGATAAAACCTCAAACACACCTTGCTTAAGCCGCATGATAGAAATATCAAACGTACCGCCACCAAGGTCATAAACAGCAACCACACCTTCGGCACCACTGTCCAGGCCATAAGCTACTGCAGCGGCTGTCGGCTCATTTAATAAACGTAAAACATTGATACCGGCTAATTTTGCAGCATCTTTTGTTGCCTGACGCTGGGCATCATCAAAATAAGCGGGTACGGTTATAACCGCACCTTCTAATTTATCGCCTAATGTTTGTTCGCCACGTTGCTTAAGTACTTTTAAAATATCTGCAGAAATTTCAACAGCGGTTTTGTCACCCGCTGCCGTTTGTATTCTTGGTACGGATGAATCCGTTTCTGCAAACACATAGGGCAAGTTATCGCCAAGCATTTTCAAATCACTAATCCCGCGGCCCATTAGCCGTTTAATTGACGAGATAGTATTTTGTGAATCTAACACCTGATTATCTTTTGCTTGCTGCCCAACCAGCACGCCATCACCTGTATATTGCACAACCGATGGTAAAAGATGCTGCCCGTTAATATCAGGCAAAGTATCAGCCTGACCACTGCGCACCGTTGCCACCAATGAATTGGTTGTACCTAGATCGATGCCTATGGCAAAGCGATGCTCATGCGGCTTTGTCGATTGACCCGGTTCTGATATTTGCAATAAAGCCATTATAGTAATTCGTCTTCTAATTGTTCGGTTAACTCAGCCACTTCTCTCTGAGCCTTATTGATAAATTGAAGCTTACGAACAACTTCTCGGCTTTTATCTAAAACATCCGTTTGAAAATATTTATCAAACTCCACAATTAAGTTTGCAGATGTCTTTTTTAAATTTTTAGCAATTGCATCCAGTTCATCTAATGGATCTGAATGCGTTCGCACTTCAGAAATCTTTTCACGAAGTTCCATTTGATCCATTAAAAAAGCAGCGTCCATTGTTGTGTCAGTTTCTGCATTCATATCAATGCCTTTAAGGCTTAACATGTATTGCAATCTCAACGCAGGATCTTTAAGCGTATTAAACGCCTGATTAATTAACGATGTTTTTTGCATCGCCTGTCTTTTTTCAGCGTCACCACTACTTGCAAATTTATCTGGATGGACAAGCCGCTGTAATTCTCTATTGCTCTCATTTAATACACTGAGATCAGGATTAGTTGAAATATCCATAGAAAATATTTCAAAATAGTTTTGCGAAAAAATTGAATCAGGCATATTGAATAATTAGATTAACAACAGATAAACTTAAACTGTGAAACTTTCGCCACAACCACAGGCATCTTTTTCATTAGGATTTTTAAACTCAAACCCCTCATTAAGGCCTTCTTTAACATAGTCCATTTCTGTACCATCAATGTAAACAAGGCTTTTTTTATCGACAACAATAGTGACGCCATTACTATCAAATGTAACGTCTTCATCAGCATTAACTTCATCGACAAATTCAATAACATACGCCATACCAGAACAACCGGTTGTTTTTACACCCAGACGTACACCAATTCCTGAACCGCGATTAGCCAGAAAATCATTTACACGCTTAGCGCCTTGCTCTGTAATGGAAATAGCCATTTTAACTCTCTATCTTATGAATCTTACTTACGAATCTTTCTTAGACATATAATCTTCAACCGCGGCACTAATGGCATCTTCTGCCAGTACTGAACAGTGAATTTTCACCGGCGGAAGCGCCAGCTCTTCTGCAATGTCCATGTTCTTAATCGCCCTGGCTTCTTCCAGTGTCTTGCCCTTCATCCACTCGGTCACCAGTGAGCTGGATGCAATCGCCGAGCCACAGCCGTAGGTTTTGAACACGGCATTTTCAATGAGGCCGTCGTCACTCACTTGAATTTGTAAACGCATCACATCACCACACGCCGGTGCACCCACCATGCCGGTACCGACGTTTTTTGCGTCTTTATCTAACACACCTACGTTACGGGGGTTTTCGTAGTGATCGAGTACTTTGTCGCTGTATGCCATGATGTCTCTCCAAGCTGTGGTTCTATTTTAACGCAAAGCCTATACCGGCTTCACCTTATATTAATTTTAATAGCGTCTTTTTAGACGGCAAATTTTGTAGTGAGAGCAAGGCGCGCTAGCTGATTTAGGTGTGAGCCTATATGAATAGGTGACTCACATAAATTAGCTGGCAGAAATGCTGACTCTATCGCTGCAAAAGATCCGTCTAATGCGCTGCCCATTCCACCGAGTTTAGATCGATGCCGTCTTTGAACATGTCCCATAGCGGTGACAGGTCACGCAGCTTATCCACTGCCTGCTTCACCAGGCCA